>Ga0335075_10000065_pt1 | contig 216844 bp, 202 predicted proteins | sample Lox_Sample_24_FD_206723 | JGI IMG/M metagenome (GOLD analysis project Ga0335075, IMG submission 206723) | Soil microbial communities from Loxahatchee National Wildlife Refuge, Florida, United States - Lox_Sample_2.4 | ecosystem: Environmental > Terrestrial > Soil > Wetlands | place: USA...
GCGTAATCCTCCACCTGATCGCGGGCGATCATCCCCAGCGGAAAGTAATGCGCCTGCGGGTGCGACAGGTACCAGCCGCTCACCGCGGCCGTCGGGTACATCGCGTAGGACTCGGTCAGGCGGATGCCGGTGCGGCGCTCGACATCGAGCAGCTGCCAGAGCTTCGCCTTCTCGGTGTGATCGGGGCAGGACGGATAGCCCGGCGCCGGGCGGATGCCGCGATACTCCTCGCGGATGAGCTGCTCGTTGGTGAGCGACTCTTCGCTCGCGTATCCCCACAGCTCGCGGCGCACGCGCTCGTGGAAATGCTCCGCGGCGGCCTCGGCGAAGCGGTCCGCCAACGCCTTCAGCATGATGCTCGAGTAATCGTCGTGCGCCCGCTCGAAGCGGGTTACGTGCTCCTCGATGCCGAGACCTGTGGTCACGGCGAATGCGCCGATGTAATCGCGTACGCCGCTCGACTTCGGAGCGATGTAGTCCGCGAGGCATTCGTGCGGTTGGCCGGGTGGCTTGCCCTTCTGCTGCCGCAGGAATGAGAGCGTGATGAGCGGCCGCCCGCGCTCCTCGTCGGCGTAGACCTCGACATCATCCCCGACGGCGTTCGCCGGGAAGAGCCCGATCACGGCGCGCGCCTGCAGCCAGTTCTCGGCGACCAGCTGTTTCAACATCCGGCGCGCATCGGCGTAGAGGTTGCTCGCCGCCTCGCCGACCTTCGGGTCGGTGAGCACGTCGGGGAACTTTCCGGTGAGCTCCCAGGCGTTGAAGAACGGCATCCAATCGATATATCCGAGGAGCTCCGCCAGCGGATAGTTCTCGAAGGTGCGCACGCCCGGCACACGCGGCGGCACCGGCGCATGGGCGCTCCAGTCGATGCGGCGGTGGTTGGCCCGCGCCTGCGCGATGCTCAGCTCCGGAGCCTTCACCTTCCTGCCGGCATGCTGCTCGCGCCGGCGCTCGTGCTCCTCGGCGTTCCTGGCGAGGAAGATCGCGCGTTGCGCCGGGTTGACGAGCGTCTGACAGATACCGACGGATCGCGACGCGTCCTTCACATACACCACCGCCGAGCGGTACTGCGGCGCGATCTTGACCGACGTGTGCGCCGGTGATGTCGTGGCGCCGCCAATGAGCAGCGGCAGCTCGAATTCCTGCCGCTGCATTTCGCGGGCGACATTCACCATCTCATCCAGGGAGGGGGTGATGAGCCCGGAGAGACCGATGAAGTCCGCGTTCTCGCGCCGGGCGGTCTCGAGGATCTTCTCGCACGAGACCATGACTCCGAGGTCGATGACCTCGAAGTTGTTGCACTGCAACACGACACCGACGATGTTCTTGCCGATGTCATGGACGTCGCCTTTGACCGTCGCCAGGACGATGCGGCCGTTGGGCCGCTGGCCGCCGCCCTTGCTCTGCTCGATGTAGGGAATGAGGTGCGCCACCGCGCGCTTCATGACGCGCGCGCTCTTGACCACCTGCGGCAGGAACATCTTGCCGGCGCCGAACAGATCGCCGACGATGTTCATACCGTCCATGAGCGGACCCTCGATGACCTGCAGCGGCTGGTCGAAGGCGAGCCGCGCCTCCTCGGTGTCCTCGACGACGAAATCGTCGATCCCCTTGACCAGCGCATGCTCCAGGCGCTTGGCGACGGGCAGCGATCGCCACTCGAGATCCTCCTTGCGTTTGACGCCGCCGTCGCCCTTGTAGCGGGCCGCCATCTCCAGCAGCCGCTCGGTCGCATCCTGGCGCCTGTTGAGGATCACGTCCTCCACCGCCTCGCGCAGCTCGGGCGCGATCTCCGCGTAGATCGCGAGCTGGCCGGCGTTGACGATGCCCATGTCCATGCCGGCGGCGATGGCGTGATAGAGGAACACCGAGTGCATCGCCTCGCGCACCGGATCGTTGCCGCGGAAGGAGAACGAGACATTGCTGACGCCGCCGCTCACCAGCGCATGCGGCAACAGGCTCTTGATGCGCCGGGTCGCCTCGATGAAGGCCAGCGCATAGCCGTTGTGCTCCTCGATACCGGTCCCGACGGCGAAGATGTTGGGATCGAAGATGATGTCCTCGGGAGCAAAGCCGTTGGCGGTGAGCAGGCGGTAGGCGCGCTCGCAGATCGCCACGCGGCGCTCGGCCGTATCGGCCTGACCCTGCTCGTCGAAGGCCATGACCACCGCCGCGGCGCCGTAGCGGCGCACCTTGCGCGCGTGCTCGAGGAAGATCTCCTCGCCCTCCTTCAGGCTGATGGAGTTGACGATGCCCTTGCCCTGCAGGCACTTCAGTCCCGCCTCGAGCACCGTCCACTTGGAGGAATCGAGCATCACCGGCACCCGCGCGATGTCGGGCTCGGCCGCGATGAGGTTGAGGAAGCGCACCATCGCCGCCTCGGAATCGAGCATGCCCTCGTCCATGTTGATGTCGATCACCTGGGCGCCGTTCGCGACCTGCTGGCGCGCCACCTCCACCGCGGCGGCATAGTCGCCGGCCTCGATGAGCTTGCGGAAGCGCGCGGAGCCGGTCACGTTGGTGCGCTCGCCGACGTTGACGAAGAGCGACTCCTCGTCGATGGCGACCGGTTCCAGGCCGGCGAGCCGGGTCTTCACGGGCTGCGCGGCGATGGCGCGCGGCGCGCACCGGCCGACGCCCTCGCGCAGGAGGCGGATGTGCTCCGGCGTCGTTCCGCAGCAGCCGCCCAGGATGTTCACCAGGCCCGAGGCCGCGTAGTCCCGCAGGATCTCGGCCGTCTCCTCCGGCGCCTCGTCGTATTCCCCGAAAGCGTTGGGTAAGCCGGCGTTGGGGTACGCGCACACCCGCGTATCCGCGACACGCGAGAGCTCCTGAATGTACGGGCGCAGCTGCCGTCCGCCCAGCGCGCAGTTGAGGCCCACCGCGAGCGGCCGTGCGTGCCGGATGGAGTTCCAGAAGGCCTCCGCGGTCTGCCCCGAGAGAATTCGTCCCGAGGCGTCGGTGATGGTGCCGGAGATCATGATCGGCAGCTCGATCCCCGTCTCATCGAACAGCGACAACGCGGCGTAGATGGCCGCCTTGGCGTTGAGGGTATCGATCACGGTCTCGATGAGAAGCAGATCGACGCCGCCGAGGACGAGAGCGCGTGCCGAATCGAGGTAGGTCGCGGCCAGCTCGTCGAAGGAAGTGCTGCGGTAGCCGGGGTCGTTCACGTCCGGCGACAGGGAGCACATGCGACTGGTGGGGCCCAGCGCGCCGGCGACGAAGGCCGGCCGACCCGCCGATTTCGCATACTCGTCCGCCGCGGCGCGCGCCAGCCGCGCGGCGCGGTAGTTCAGCTCCGGCACCAGCGCCTCCGCTCCGTAGTCCGCCTGCGAGATGGCGTTGGAGTTGAAGGTGTTGGTCTCGATGATGTCCGCCCCGGCCTCGAGATACGCACGGTGAATGCCGCCGATGACATCCGGACGGGTGAGAGTCAGGATGTCGTTGTTGCCCTTGAGGTCGCGGCCGTGGTGGAGGAACCGCTCGCCACGATAGCCGCGCTCGTCCAGCCGGTGCTGCTGCACCATCGTGCCCATCGCGCCGTCGAGCAGCACGATGCGCTCATCGAGCAGGCGCTCGAGGCGCTCGATGCGTTCCCGTCGCTCGGTCTCATCGACCGGCGTGACCGCGAAAGGCGCGGCGGCGGCGCGCGGCGAGGCGTCCTTGCCGCCCGGAACCGGCCGGTCGGCCCGCGGCGCGACATGTCCACATGCGCTGCTCACGTCAAGCTCCTATCGCCACTGGCGCATCCGTCGGCTGTTTGCTCGAACGTACCCCGAGGGCGTGGCAGATCGCGTATGTCAGCTCCGCGCGGTTGAGCGTGTAGAAATGAAAGTCGCGGATGCCGTGACGTTCCAGCGTCTGAACCTGTTCTATCGCGACACTGGCGGCGATCAGTCGCCGGGTGTCCGGATCGTCGTCGAGGCCGTGAAAGCGGTCCTCCAGCCACGCCGGAATGCGGGTGCCGCAGCGGCCGGCCATCCGCAGCACCTGCGGGAAGCGCGTGATCGGCAGGATGCCCGGCACGATGGGGGCGCTTATTCCCGCGGCGGCGCACAGGTCGCGAAAGCGCAGGAAGGCCGGAATGTCGTAGAAGAACTGCGTGATGGCGCGCGAGGCGCCGGCATCCAGCTTGCGCTTGAGGTTGTCCAGGTCGAAAAGCGCCGACGGCGCCTCGGGATGGACATCCGGATAAGCGGCGACCGAGATCTCGAAATCCGCGACGGTTTTCAGTCCGGCCACCAGATCCGCGGCGTAGGCGAACCCGTCAGGATGCGGCTGGTAACGCGTGGCGCCCTTCGGCGGATCGCCGCGCAACGCGACGATGTGGCGGATCCCCTGGTCGCGATACTGGCGGGCGATGTCCAGGATCTCGCCGCGGCTCGCGCCCACACACGTCAGATGGGGCGCGCCGGTGAGCGCGGTCTCCCGTTGGATGCGGGTGACGAGTTGGTGAGTGCGGGTACGGGTCGAGCCATCGGCACCGTAGGTGACGGAGACGAAGCGCGGGGCGAGCGGCGCCAGGCGCTGCACGGAGCGCCACAGCGTCGCCTCCATTTCCGCATCGCCGGGCGGGAAGAATTCGAAAGATACGTTCATATCCGATGCTCCGCGGGTCGCCGTTCGGGCGACGCAAGTGTTCAGCCAGCCTTCATGCCGCGCTCGCCGCACCGCCCGGGCGCAGCGCCGCGGACGCAGCGACCGCGGCCAACACGTGTTGGCCGTCAGCCTCGATGGGACTCATCCGCTCGCAGACCAGGCCCGCATCGCCGAGCAGCCGGCGCAGCCGCGCGAGCGGATGCTCCACCACACGGTCGCGGGAACTCTCGAGCGAGTCGTAACGCTCGAAAATCAACAGACGTCCGCCGCGCGACAGCAAGCCCCTGCCCGCGGCAAGCAGCTCTCCCAGCGCCTCATTCGGAGTCCCGAGGCGATCGAGCAGCACGGTGTCGAAAGTGCGTCCCAGGCGCGCGCAATCCCGGGGCCCAAGGGTGCCGCCGCCGGTGGCGAGGAACACGCGGCAGCGAAGGCCCGTGCGCTCGACCATCGCTCGCGCAAGCTGCGATGAGCGGCGGGAGTACGCGAGTACGGCGCACTCCGCGCCAATGCCCGCCGCGGTCTCGATCAGCTCCGGATGATCGGCGCCGACGAGCAGCACGGAGCCGGCGGGGTCGATCACTTCCGCGGACTCGACGAAGCCGCGCAATTCCCGTCCGAGACGCGAGGCGGCCGGTGATCCCGTGCGCAGCCCCTCGGCCTGCAGTGCATGCGCCCGCTCGCGGTCGCGCGCCAGCGTCGGATCCGCGCGATCGACCTGTCCGAGCAAGCCCTGAACGAAGGCCGCGGCCGGTCCGCCGCGCGCCAGGCCGTAGTGCACCCATTGCCCCTGGCGCAGGCGCTCGATGAGGCCGGCTTCGCCGAGGATTTTGAGGTGGCGCGAGACCCGCGGCTCGCTCTGGCCCACCACCTGCGCGATGTCACTGACACTGAGCTCGCGCGCCGCGCAAAGCGCCAGCAGCCGCAGGCGCGTCGGCTCACCGGCAGCGCGCAGCCATGCGATCACGACGTTGTGCGGGGGCGGGGACATCAATAATTAAAGACTTGCAGAGATCTTTAATTATAGTGTACAGGATGGCTGAAGGCGACGCAAAAGGAGGCTATCGTTTCAAGGGCGAGTCAATATCAGTGGACGGTGGACGAATTGCCGCCAGGCTCGGGCCCACCGGCGAAGAGCGCCTCGACGTCGCTCTCGCCGAAACAGTAGGGGCGATGGCAGAACTCGCAGGTCACGGTGACCGAGCCCTGCTCGCGCAGCACGTCACGGACTTCATCTGCGCCCAGCGCACGCAGCAGGCTGGTCACTCTGCCATGGCTGCAGCGGCACTCGAACTGCACGGGAGCGCCGCGGAAGAGGCGCATGTCGTGGGCTGCGAACCCGCGGCCGAGAAGCTCCTCCACCGGACATCGCAGCAGATCCTCGGGGCTCAAGCGCTCGATACCGCGCTCGGCCTGCTCCCAGATCTCGCTTGTTTGCGAGTCGTCCGCGGCAGCGTCGTCCGGCAGCTTTTGGACCAGGACGCCTGCGCCGCGCTCGCCATCGGCCGCGAGCAGTACCCGGGTGGGCAACTGTTCCGAGCGAGCGAAATAAGCCTCGAGCGAACCGGCCAGCGACTCACCGTCCAGCGGCACGATTCCCTGGTAACGCATGTTGCGCTCGTCCGCCTCGATCGTGACGGCGAAGCGGCCCTCACTGCCGACGAGTCGACGGAAGGCGCCGGCCTCATCCGTGGGGAGAGCCGAAACCGCAGCCGCGTCAAAGCGCGCGACCGCGCGCAAGCGATAGTCGTGCGTGCACTGCGCGACCAGAAGGCTCACGGCACCATTGCCCTGCAGCTGTAGCGTCAACTGGCCCCGAAATTTCAGGGTGGCGGCGAGCAGCACCGAGGCGGCGACCGCCTGCCCGAGAAGCTCGCGAACGGGCTGCGGGTAGTCGCGATGGGCGCGCAGCTCCCGCCAGGCGCCCTCGAGGCGCACCCAATGCCCGCGGACCGGGCGGTTCTCGACGATGAAGCGACGAACCTCGTCGCGGGGAGTGGCAGGGGATTCCATGCCCCCACAATGGGGCACGAGCTGCGATTACTCAACCATGAGCACCCGGGCTCACCCGGAAAGCTTCTTTTTGAGCAGCTCGTTGAGCTGGGCCGGATTGGCCTTGCCCTGGGTCGCCTTCATCACCTGCCCGACGAAGAACCCGAAGAGCTTGTCCTTGCCCGCGCGATAGTCGGCGAGCTGCCCGGGATTCTTCGCCATCACCTCCTCGATGGCGCGCTCGATCGCGCCGGTGTCGGTGATCTGCCTCAGGCCCTTGGACTCGATGATGGCATCGGCGCTGTCACCGCCCGCCCACATGGCCTCGAAGACCTCCTTGGCGATCTTGCCGGAGATCGTCTGATCGGCGATGCGCGCGATGAGTCCTGCCAGCCGGGCCGCCGGCATCTTTTCCGAGCCGACGTCGAGATTCTCCTTGTTGAGCGCGGCGGCGAGCTCGCCCATCACCCAGTTGGCAGCGAGCTTGGGCTCGCGCGGCACGGCGCGCGCCACCTCCTCATAATAGTCGGCCAGCTCGCGGCTTGCCGTCAGCACGCCGGCATCGTAGGCCGAGAGTCCGTACTGCGTGGCGAATCGCGCCGCCTTCTCGTCGGGAAGCTCCGGCAGATCCTTGCGCACCTCCTCGATGAAGGCGTCGTCCAATGCGAGCGGCAGCAGATCCGGGTCGGGGAAGTAGCGATAGTCGTTCGCCTCCTCCTTGGTGCGCATGGAGCGCGTCTCGCCCTTGTCAGGGTCGTAGAGACGCGTCTCCTGCACGACCTTGCCGCCGGATTCGATGAGCTCGATCTGACGCGCCACCTCGTACTGGATCGCCTTCTCGACGAAGCGGAAGGAGTTGATGTTCTTGATCTCTGCGCGGGTGCCGAACTTGTCGGAGCCTCGCGGGCGCACCGATACGTTGGCGTCGCAGCGGAAGGACCCCTCCTGCATGTTGCCGTCGCAGATCTCCAGATAGCGCACCAGCGTGTGCACCTTCTTCATGTAGGCGACGGCTTCCTTCGCGGAGCGCATGTCCGGCTCCGAGACGATCTCGATGAGCGGCGTGCCGGCGCGGTTGAGGTCGATGCCCGTGAAGGCGCCCAGGCCCTCGTGCAAGGACTTGCCGGCGTCTTCCTCCAGGTGCGCGCGCGTGATGCCGACGCGCTTGATGCTGCCGTCGTCCAGCACGACGTCCAGAGCGCCCTGGGCGACGATCGGCAGCTCGTACTGGCTGATCTGATAGCCCTTCGGCAAGTCCGGGTAGAAGTAGTTCTTGCGTGCGAACACCGACTGGCGCGCGATGCGCGCGCCGATGGCGAGGCCGAAGCGCACCGCCATGCGAACCACTTCACGGTTCAACACGGGCAGCACGCCGGGGAAGCCGAGGTCGATGAGGCTCGCCTGCGCGTTGGGTGGTGCGCCATACGCGGTCGAGGCGCCGGAGAAGATCTTCGAGCGGGTGGCGAGCTGGGCGTGGATCTCGAGCCCGATCACGGTTTCCCACGAGCTCTCCTGGGCGTTTCGCGGCTCCGTCCCTGCTGCGCCCCGCCCTTCGGGCCGGCTGCCGCCGTCCCCAATCGTTCCAGACGATTTTGTCATGCGAACCGCTCCGGCAACTTGCGGTGCCAGTCCGTCTCGAGCTGATAGCGGTGCGCGACATTGAGGATGCGCGCCTCGGCGAAGTGCGGCCCCACGATCTGCAGGCCGACCGGCAATCCGCCGACGAAGCCGCACGGAGCCGACAGGGCGGGAAGCCCGGCCAGGTTCGCGCCGATGGTGTAGATGTCGTTGAGATACATGGTGATGGGATCGGCCGTCTTGGCGCCGATGCGGAAGGCGGCGGTCGGGCTGGTGGGGCCGACGAGAACGTCGACCTCCTCGAAGGCGCGCTTGAAATCGGCGTTGATGAGCTGCCGCACGCGCTGCGCCTTGAGGTAATACGCGTCGTAATAGCCCGCCGACAGCACGTAGGTGCCTGTCATGATGCGCCGCTTCACCTCCGCCCCAAAACCCTCGCCGCGCGAGCGGCGGTAGAGGTCCTGGAGATCGCGCGGGTCCTTGCAGCGATGTCCGAATCGGACGCCGTCATAGCGTGCGAGGTTCGAAGAGCATTCCGCAGGCGCCACCACGTAGTAAGCCGGCACGGAGAGAGGCAGGTTGGGCAGGCTCACTTCCCGCAGGGTCGCGCCCAGCCGCTCCAGAACGGCGAGCGCTTCCCGGATCCGGCTCTCGTTCTCGCGGTCGAGTCCTTCGTCGAGAAATTCCTTGATGAGACCGATCCTTACGCCCGCCAGCGGGGTATCGAGCGCTGCGACGTAGTCCGGTACCGGCGCATCGACGCTGGTCGAGTCGTTAGGGTCGAACCCCGCCATCTCACGCAAGATCAGGGCTGCGTCTTCCGCGCTGGTCGCGAGTACGCCCCCCTGGTCGAGGCTGGAGGCGAAGGCAATCATGCCGTAGCGCGAGACGCGCCCGTAGGTGGGTTTGACGCCGGTAATGCCACAGAGGGCCGCCGGCTGACGGATCGAACCGCCCGTGTCCGTGGCGGTCGCCGCCGGTACCAGCCGCGCGGCCACGGCGGCGGCGGACCCGCCGGAGGATCCGCCGGGCACGAAGTCGGTATTCCAGGGGTTTCTGACCGGGCCGAAGTGGCTGGTCTCGTTCGAGGAGCCCATGGCGAACTCGTCCATGTTCAGCTTGCCCAGCGTCACCGCGCCGGCCGCCTTGAGCTTGGCTACCACGGTGGCGTCGTAGGGCGACACGAAGTTCTCGAGCATGCGCGAGCCGCAGGTGGTGCGCACCCCCGCCGTGCAAAAAAGGTCTTTGTGGCCGATCGGCACGCCGGCCAGCGGGCCGCCGCGGCCGGCCGCGATGTCGCGGTCCGCAGCCGCCGCCGCCTCCAGAGCCTGGGCTGCGGTGACGGAAATGAAGGCATTCAGCCGGGGCTGGCTCGCCTCGATCCGCTCCAGGTAGGCACGCACCAGCTCCACGCTCGAGAACTGCTTGGCCCGCAGCCCGGCGGCGAGCTGCGTCAGAGAATTCATGTGAATCACGGTTACTCGATCACTTTGGGGACGAGGTACAGTCCCGCCGCCACCTGCGGCGCGTTCGCCTGATAGAGCTCATGGCGGTCCTCTTCGGTGACCGCATCGGGGCGCAGCCGCTGCGTCAGGCCCGGCAGCGGATGAGCCATGGGAGCGACGCCTGCCGTGTCGGCACGATCGAGCTGGCCGACCAGGTCGATGATTCGCGACAGGCTCTCCTGGTAGACCGGAATCTCGGCCGGCTCCAGCTGCAGGCGGGCAAGATGGGCGATGCTTTCGATCTGCGCGCGCGTGAGGGACATGGGAAGGAAGGGAATGAGAAAAACAGCGCAAAATCATACATGTTGCCTTGCTGAATGTCCCCTCGGTTGCTAGATTACGCGCGCCTTCCGGGGGGTCCCCCGCAGTCGCATCTCCACGGACGCTTCATGCTCAAACGCTTGCGCGGCTATTTCTCCAGCGATTTATCGATCGACCTGGGGACGGCCAACACTCTGATCTATGTCCGCGACAAGGGCATCGTCCTCAACGAGCCTTCGGTCGTGGCGGTACAGGACGAGCCCTCCCGGGGCGGCAAGATCATCGTCGCCGTCGGCGCCGAGGCCAAGAGCATGCTTGGCCGTACCCCGGGCCATATCACCGCCGTGCGTCCGATGAAGGACGGCGTGATCGCAGACTTCACCTATACGGAGAAGATGCTGCAGTTCTTCATTAATAAGGTGCACGGCAACCGGATGCTGAAGCCTTCTCCACGCGTGCTCGTGTGCGTGCCGTTCGGATCCACACAGGTGGAGCGGCGCGCGATCCGCGAGTCGGCGGAAGGCGCCGGCGCGCGCAACGTCGCCATCGTCAGCGAGCCGATGGCCGCGGCCGTCGGCGCCGGCCTGCCGGTGCACGAGGCGCGCGGCTCCATGGTGCTCGACATCGGTGGCGGCACCTCGGAAGTCGCCGTGCTGTCTCTGAATGGCGTCGTGTACGCCAACTCCGCGCGCATCGGCGGCGATCGCTTCGATGAGGCGATCATGAACTACGTGCGGCGCAACTACGGCATCCTCATCGGCGAGGCGACTGCCGAGCGCATCAAGATCGAGATCGGCTCCGCCTATCCGGGACAGCAGGTGCGCGAGCTCTCGGTCAAGGGCCGCAACCTTTCCGAGGGCGTGCCGCGCAGCTTCACGCTGAACAGCAACGAGATCCTCGAGGCGCTGCAGGAGCCCCTGCAGAACATCGTCAGCGCGGTCAAGCAGGCGCTCGAGCAGACTCCGCCGGAACTCGGAGCGGACGTCGCGGAGCGCGGCATCGTGCTCACGGGCGGCGGTGCCTTGCTGCGCGATATCGACAAGCTGCTGACGGAGGAAACGGGACTTCCGGTCGTCGTGGCGGACGATCCGCTGACCTGCGTCGCACGCGGTGGCGGACGGATCCTGGAACTCATGGATGAGATGGGGCCCGGCCACTTCGGGCTCGAATAGCGGCGGGAGCGCTGAAAGGTTAGTGGCGGGGTTCGCAACAGGGTCCGGTAGACCGCTGCAGGGGCGCGGGGGTGCGCCCGGCTTCCGGTTCGCGCTGTACGCGATCGTCTCGATCGCCTGCATGATCCTCGACCAGCGGTTCAACTGGCTCGAGCGGGCACACTACATCCTGCAGGCCGCCGGCTATCCGGTCGAGCTCGCCGTGAGCTCGCCGGTTGCGGCATGGCACTGGACCCAGAAGAGCTTCGCCACCCGCGATTCGCTCGAGGCGGAGAACCACCGCCTGCGCGCCCGGCTACGCGATCTCGAGCTGCGCTCCATGCGCTATGACGCACTGGCGCAGGAGAACGCCGCCCTCCTCGAGCTGCGCAGGTCCCTGCCCCCGGTGGCCCAGCGCTGGCTGCCCGCCGACATCGTCAACATTCAGCTCGACAGCCTGCGACAGCGGGTGCTCATCGACCGCGGCACCCTCAACGGTGTCACGCCGAGCCAGGCCGTGCTGGATGACGACGGCGTCGTCGGCCAGACCATGCACGTGGGCCCGTGGAGCGCCGAAGTCATTCTCATCACCGATCCGGAGCATGCCCTGCCCGTGCAGGTCGAGCGCACGGGACTCAGGACGATTGCCGTCGGCGCCGGTGACTCGGCGTCGCTGGCACTGCCGTACCTGCCCGCCAACGCCGACGTTCACGCGGGCGATGTGCTCGTCACCTCCGGCCTCGGCGGCGTGTTCCCCGCCGGCTATCCGGTCGCGCGGATCACCGAAGTCCACAAGGATACGGTGGAGCCGCTCGCGCACGTGCGCGCCGTGCCCTTCGCGCATCTCGACACGGACAGCGAGGTCATGCTGGTCTGGTTCCGACATGACAACCCGGCGGCGCCCTTGAAGGAAGTCAACGGCGAGCTGACCACCGGCGACCCCCATATCCAGCCGCTGGCAGCGCCCGCGAGACCGCAGCCGCCGGCACCCGCAGCCACGCCACCGGATCCGAAGAATCAGCGGGATTCCAAGGCGACGAAGGCCAACGGGAAAGCGAAGAAGCCGGAGCAAGCCCCGAGATGAGCGCTTCCCATCCTAGGCTCGCGATGCTGAAGACCGTGGCCGGCGCGCTCATCCTGACGCTGCTGCCGCTGCCTTCCTGGCTGGAGATCATCCGCCCCGGATTCCTGGCGCTCACGGTCCTCTACTGGTCGATCGCGGCGCCCCGCGCCGGCGGCATCACGCTCGGTTGGATCTGCGGCCTGCTGCTCGATGCCTTCGAGGGGCCGGTGCTCGGCGAGCATGCGCTGGCACTGGCATTCCTCGCCTACATCGGCGTACGCGAGCATCAGAGAATCCGCTCGAAGCCGATCTTCCAGCAATCGCTGATCGTGTTCGCGGCGCTGGTTTTCTACGAGGTCGTGCTCTTCGCCATCGACGGCTGGAGCGGTCATGCACTGACGACACCCCTGCGCTGGGTACCCACCCTGACCGGCGCACTGATCTGGCCGGTGGCCGCCGCAATCCTCGCGCGCAGCTACCGCCCCAGCGCGTGACGGGATGTCTCCCGTCCGCATCAAGGATCACTGGCGAGAGCAGCGGATCTTCGACCGCCGCGCGATCTTCGCGGGCGCGGCAATGGCGGTGCTCGCGCTGGCCCTGCTCGGGCGCCTGTACCTGCTGCAGGTGACCCGTCACGACTACTATTCGGCGCTGTCGGCCGAGAACCGGGTGCGCACCGATCCCATTCCGGCGGCGCGCGGGCTCATCCTCGACCGCTACGGCGAGGTGATTGCCTCCAACCAGCCGACCTTCCAGCTCGAGCTGATCCCCGACGAGGTACCCAACCTCACCGGCTCGCTGCATCGCCTGGTGAAGCTCGGCCTGCTGCAGGCCGAAGACATCCCGGAGCTGATCCGCACCATCAAATCGCGGCGCACCTTCGACAACGTGCCGATCCGGCTGCACCTCTCCGATGAGGAAGTGGCGCGGTTCGCGGTGCGGCGCTTCGAATTCCCCGGCATCGACATCACGCCGGAGGAGGCCCGCTGGTATCCCGAAGGCCCGCTCGCCGTCGACGCGATGGGCTACGTGGGTACCATCAGCGAGAAGGACCTCGCGCACATCGACCGCGCGGCGTATGCCGGAACCGCGGTCATCGGCAAGACAGGTGTCGAGTCCGCTTTCGAGAAGCAGCTGCACGGCAGCAACGGCTTTCGGCAGATCCTGGTGGATGCGCAGGGCCGTCCCGTGCCCAAGCCCGGAGTCTTCGCCCGGGACCTGGAGATGAAGGCGCCGCGACCCGGCGACGATGCCATCCTCTCGCTCGACCTGAAAGTGCAGAAAGTGGCGGAGGCGGCGCTCGCCGGCCAGGAGGGAGCCGTAGTGGCAATCGATCCCGACAGCGGCGACATCATCGCCATGGTCAGCGCCCCGGGGTTCGATCCCAACCTCTTCGCCCGCGGGATCACGGAGAAGGAGTACGCGGACCTCGGGGGCGATCCCGACCGGCCCCTGTACGATCGCGCGCTGCGCGGGGAGTATTCCTCGGGCTCCACCATCAAGCCGGCGCTGGCGCTCGGCGCGCTCACCGACGGCGTGCTCGATCCCGACAAGCCGAACTTCTGCCCCGGTTACTACCACCTGCCTGGCGGCCGGCACGTCTGGCACGACGCGAATCACGAGCATCACGGTGCCGTGAACCTGGACCTCGCCATCGCCGAATCCTGCGACGTTTACTTCTACGGCGTGGCCCATGAGATGGGTATCGACCGTATCTCCGCGTGGCTGCCGCTCTTCGGCTTCGGCCGGCCGACCGGTATCGACATCGGCGGTGAGAAGCCGGGCCTCGTGCCCTCGCGCGCCTGGAAGGAAGCGCATTTCGCCAATCCCGCCAACAAGGTGTGGTTCCCGGGCGAGACGGTGAACCTCGGCATCGGTCAGGGCTACTTCCTGGTCACGCCGCTGCAGTTGGCGCACTACACCGCCATCATCGCATCGCGCGGGCACATCTGGCAGCCGCGGCTGGTGACCGGGCTGCGCAGTCCCGACACCAGCAAGATCGACTGGCTGCCGCCGGTGTACGAAGGGACTCTTTCCAACATCAGCGCGGATTCCTGGAAGCGGGTGATCCACGGCATGATCGGCGCCACGACTTACGGGCCGCCGCACATGGGCACCGCGTATGCGGCGATGCGCGGGACGCTGTACACCGTCGCCGGCAAGACGGGGACCGATCAGGTCGTGAACGAAGCCGTCACCGGCAACCTCAGCGAGGAGCATGGCTTCAAGAACATCAAGGAGCAGTACCGGGACAACGCCTGGTTCATCGCCTTTGCGCCGGCCGAGGCGCCGCGCATCGCGCTCGCGGTCATCGTCGAGCACGCCGGCTGGGGATCGACCGGCGCCGCGCCGGTGGCCCGCAAGATAATGGATGCCTATCTCCTCGGCTCCGACGGCAAGCTGCTGCCCGCGGCTCCGCGCGGACCCTACTCCGAGCCGACCGACATCAAGCCAAAAGTAGAGCGTTCGGTGCCGGCGTTGCCCGCTCCCACGCCGCCCGCGCCCATTCAACAGGTCGCCGACCGCGCTCGCCCGGAACCGGTGGGCGCCACGCCGGCCCAATAGCCCATGATCCTGCCCGCATGATCTACGAAGAAGTCAGCTCCGAATCGCGTACCCGCCGCACCCTCACCGGCGCCGCGCGCGTGCTCCTCGCCCTGAGAATGGATGGGCCGCTCGTGACCGGTCTCGCGCTGGCGGCGGCCTACGGGCTCGTGGTGCTCTACAGCGCCTCGGCCGAGAACCTGCCAATGGTGCTGCGTACGGCGATGCGCCTCGTGTTGGGTACGGCGGCCATGCTGGCCCTGGCGCGCGTCAGCCCGAACTTCCTGCGGCGCACCTCGCCGTGGCTTTATGGCCTCGGCGTGGTTCTCCTGCTCGCGGTCGCGGCTGTCGGTCACACGCGCCTGGGCGCACAACGCTGGCTCAACCTGGGTCCCATCCGCTTCCAGCCGTCGGAGCTCATGAAGCTCGCCGTGCCCATGATGTGCGCCTGGTACCTGCACGAGCGGCCGCTGCCGCCGCGCTGGCCCAACCTGCTCCTCCTCGGCCTCATCATCATCGTGCCCGCGGGCTTGGTCGCCAAGGAGCCGGACCTCGGTACCGCGGCGCTCATCGCCGCCGCCGGCGCGCTGGTGGTCTTCCTCGGCGGCTTGAGGGTGCGCGTGATCGTCGGGATGGTGCTCATCGGGGCCGCCGCGGCGTGGTTCGGACTTCGGTTCATGCACGGCTACCAGCGCCAGCGGCTGCTCACCTTCCTCAATCCGCAGTCGGACCCGCTGGGCGCCGGCTATCACATCATCCAGTCGCAGATCGCGATCGGCTCCGGCGGCGTGTTCGGCAAGGGCTGGATGAACGGCAGCCAGGCGCAGCTCGATTTTCTGCCGGAGCGCACGACCGATTTCATCTTCGCGGTGATCGGCGAGGAGTTCGGTCTGCTCGGGCTCGCCGTGCTCCTGCTGCTCTATGCGTTCATCATCGGACGCGCCCTGTACCTCGCCGTGCAGACGCCCGACACGTTCTCACGCCTGCTCGCGGGCAGCGTCGCGCTGACTTTCTTCGTGTATGTCTTCATCAATGCCGGAATGGTGACCGGACTCCTTCCGGTCGTCGGCGTCCCGCTGCCGCTCGTCAGCTACGGGGGGACCTCGGTGGTGACCGTGCTCGCCGGCTTCGGTATTCTGATGTCGCTGCACGCCCACCGGAAACTCATGGGCTCCTGAGTGTCTCGATCCGTTCCCACGCTCGTCCTTCTTGCGCTCGCCGGCGCGGCCCTCGGTGGTGTCAGCGCGTGCCCGCTGGCATCCGAAGCGGCATCCGAGCCCGGTCAGGCGTTCCCTCACGCGCAGCTCGCGAGGTTTGCCGCGCAAGTGGCACGACACGACGGACTCCGACGCAGGGCCGTCCTCAGAGTGCTGCGGCACGCCCGCGCACAACCGCAGATCATCGATCAGATGAGCCGCCCCGCCGAGCGCGTGCTCGAGTGGTGGCAGTACCGCCAGATCTTCATGACGGACAAGCGCGTCTCCGCCGGAGTCGATTTCTGGCGGCAGCATCGCGATGCGCTCGAGCGGGTGAGCGCCGAGGAAGGCGTTCCGCCGCAGTACATCATCGCCATCATCGGCGTGGAGACGGACTACGGCCGCATCACCGGCTCCTACCGGGTGCTCGATGCGCTGGCGACGCTCGCCTTCGACTATCCGGCGCGCTCGCGCTACTTCCGCAGCGAGCTGGAGCAGTTCCTGGTGCTGACCCACCAGGAGAAGATGAACCCGCTCGAGGTGAAGGGCTCCTACGCGGGCGCCATGGGACCGCTGCAGTTCATGCCGTCGGCCTATCTCAGATACGGTGTCGATGGCAACGACGACGGCCGGCGCAATCTCTTCAACGATTGGGATGACATCTTCGCCAGCGTCGCGCATTACCTGCAACAGTGCGGCTGGCAGGCGGGCGGCCCGGTCGTGGCCGACGTCCGCATCGACCCCGGCGCGACATTCCAGATCGATCCGAGCAATCTCACCCTCGATGAGACGGTCGACGGCCTGAATGCACAGGGCGTGCGGGTCGACACCGCTGTCCCGGGAAACACTCCCGTGGTGCTGCTCCTCGCCCAGCAGCAGGACGGACCGACCTACCGGGTCGGCTTCAACAACTTCCACGCGCTGACCCGCTATAACCATAGCGCCCTGTATGCGATGGCGGTCGATGAGCTCGCGCGGGCGATCGCGCTGCGCCTCACGCCGCAGAGCCCCGACACGACACCCGTCGTGGCGCCCAGCGCGAAAACGGCCGGCAGTGCGGCTCGCACCGGGCGATCCGCACAGTGAGCACGACGCGTACGTGCTGAAGCATGAGACGTAGGCACATGGACGTGGCCGCCGCCGCTCCACGCCATCCGCGCTGGGGCCTCGTCCTGTCGATGGGCCTTGCCGGGTTGCTGGCGGGCTGCGCGACTACCCCGCCCCCCGTCGCGCCGCCCACGCCGGCGCCCGCATTCAAGCTGCCGCCGCTGCCGCGGAACTTCGCTGCGATTCCCAACGCCGTCCCGCGTGCGGAGCCGCGCGCCGCGCACGGCAATCCACCCTTCTACGACGTGGATGGCAGGCGCTACTACGTGTTGGCGACGTCCGCGGGCTACGAGGCGACCGGCGTAGCCTCCTGGTATGGACCCACCTTCGACGGGCTGCGGACCTCCGATGGCGATCGCTATGACATGTACGCCATGACGGCCGCTCACAAGACGCTGCCGCTGCCCTGTTACGTGCGCGTCACCAATCTCAGCAATGGCCGCAGCATCGTCGTGAAGATCAACGACCGCGGTCCGTTCGTGGCGAACCGGCTGATCGACCTCTCATACGTCGCCGCGGCGAAGCTCGACATGCTGGGATCCGGCACCGCGCTGGTGGATGTTCGTGCCATCACGCCGGACGCGCCGGCGGTGCTCACGCGCATCGCCGAGAGCCCGCCACCCGCGCTCTACGTTCAGGTCGGCGCATTTACCCTGCGCCGCAACGCCGATCAGGTGATCGCGCGGCTGGTAGCCGCGGGCTTCGCCGACGCGTTCGTATTCGGGCCGCCCGCCGCGCGCGGCCATCTGTACCGCGTGCGCGTCGGGCCCGTGAGCGGAGTGCCGGAATTCGACCGCCTGGTCGCGCGACTCACCGCCCTGGGCTACCCTGGCGCACGCCTGGTGGCGCCGTAACCCCTGCTTCCAGATACCACTCAAGAGGATTTCCGAGGATGCCCCGCTCTTCCGCCGCCCTGCTCGCCGTCTGCGCCCTCGCGCTGGTCACCGTGGCCCGCGCCGCGGTACCTACTCCCCCGGCTCCCGATCTCGATGCCGGCTCGTACATCCTGATCGATCACCGCAGCGGCGACGTCATTGCCCAGAAGAACGCCGATGAGCGCATGCAGCCGGCCAGCCTGACCAAGCTCATCACGTCTTACGTCGTTTTCGCGGCGCTCAAGGATGGGCGGCTGAAGCTCAATGACCAGGTCACCATCAGCGAGGACGCCTGGCGCACCGGCGGCTCGCGCACCTTCGTCAAGGTAGGCAGCCAGGTCCCGGTCATCGACCTCATCAAGGGCATGATCGTGCAGTCGGGCAACGATGCCACCGTGGCGCTGGCGGAGCGCGTGGGCGGCACGACCCAGGGTTTCGTGCAACTCATGAACGAGTACGCGCAACGGCTCGGCCTGAAGTCGTCGCACTTCACCGATGTCGATGGCCTGCCGGATCCGCAGCATTACACGACCGCCCGCGACCTCGCGACGCTCGCCAATGCGCTGATCCGCGACTTTCCGGAGTACTACTACATCTTCGGCATGAAGGACTTCACCTGGAACCACATCAAGCAGCCGAACCGCAACGGCCTGCTGTGGTCCGACCCGTCGGTCGATGGCTTGAAGACCGGCCACACCGATGAAGCGGGGTTCTGCCTCATCGCCTCCGCCCAGCGCAACGGCACGCGGCTGGTGTCGGTCGTGCTCAAGGCGCCGACGTGGCACTCGCGCGAGGCCGACAGCGAGGCTCTGCTCAACTACGGCTTCAACTTCTTCCAGACGGAGAAGGTCGCGACCGCGCGCGCCGCGGTCCTCCAGCCGCGGGTTTATGAGTCCGCTTCCGGTTATGCGGCGGTCGGCTCGCCGGCCGATCTCTATGTCACGCTGCCGCGGGGTCAGGCGGGGCGCATCACGACCCAATCGGTGCTCAGCAAGACGCGGCTGATCGCGCCGATCGCGGCCGGGACCGTCGTGGGCGAGATGACGGTGACCGACGGCAACGGCCAGGTCGTCGGGCGCGAGCCGCTCGTCACACTGCAAGCGGTGCCCGCCGGCGGCCTCCTGACGCGCACCATGGACGGCATGCGCCTCTGGTTCCACTAGTTTATTGGCGCACATCGCTCCCGGCGATTTGCGCGGCCAACCCAATGACAGGATTGACCTCGCGGCCCAGGGAACGGCCCTGGGCCGCTTACCGACTTGCTGTTGACGTACTGGGAGCCGGTCTATGGCTGAACCCTATCCGATTTGCTTTCTCAATGGCGAGTACCTGCCGCTCGCCGAGGCGCGCATCTCGCCGCTCGACCGCGGGTTTCTCTACGGTGACGGCGCGTATGAGCTGACGCCGGTATACGGCGGCCGGCCGTTTCGACTGGAAGCGCACTGCGCACGCCTCACTCGCAGCCTGGACACGATCCGGATGGCCGATCCACACAGCCGGTCGGAGTGGTGCGACATGTTCGCCACGCTCATCGCACGCAACGGCGGGGGCGATCAGTACATCTACTGGCAGGTCACCCGTGGCGCCGAGCGCGGCCGCAACCATGCGCCGCTGCCGGACATTCCACGCACCGTGTTCGCCTTCTGCGCGCCGCTGCCGGTCGCGGCACCCGCGGTGCTTGAAAAGGGAGTCGCCTGCATCACCACGGAGGACACTCGCTGGGCGCGCTGCGACATCAAGGCCGTATCGCTGCTCGCCAACGTGTTGCTGCGACAGCTGGCGGTAGATGCCGATGCCGCGGAGACCATCCTGCTGCGCGGCGGCGAGCTGACGGAGGCCTCTTCCTCGACGGTGCACGTCGTGCTCGGAGGCGAGCTGCGCACACCGCCCAACTCGCGCCGGATCCTGCCGGGAACGACTCGCGGCGTGATCGAGGAGCTCGCCGCGCGCGCTGGCGTTCCCTGCCGGGCGGCAGCCGTCAGCGAAGCGGACTTGCGCCGCGCCGACGAGATCTGGATCTCCGCCGCGACGCGCGAAGTGCAGCCCGTGACGACCCTCGATGGCAAGCCGGTCGGCACGGGGCGGCCGGGCCCCCTGTGGCGCCGGGTGTATGATGAGTTTCAGCGCTGGAAGCAGGAGCTGCAGAATCAGCCATGGCGATAGACGAGCCGCCGCCGTTGCTCGAGTTCCCGACCGACTATCCGATCAAGGTCATCGGCCGGCCGTCGGATGAGTTTCGGGCGCGTGTCCACGCCATCGTCCTGCGTCACGTGCCGCTCATCGAGCCGGAGCGAGTCACGGAGCGGCTGAGCGAGAACGGCAACTTTCTGTCCATCTCCTACCGTATCCGGGCCGACTCCCGCGAGCAGGTCGAGGCTCTCGCCACCGACCTCAAGGCCTGCGAGGGCGTTCTCACCTTGATCTAGGGCGGTCCGTAACCGGTTTGTCACCGGGCGGTAACCGCCGCGCGACTGACGGCACCCGGCGGCACCGATACGATGGGCCGGCGTGTCGATCACTCTGGATCAACTGACCAAGCGCTATCAGGGCGTCCCGGTCGTCAACGATGTTTCGCTCGAGATCGGGGACGGGGAGTTTTTCGTGCTCCTCGGCCCGAGCGGCAGCGGCAAGAGCACATTGCTGCGCGCGATAGCCGGGCTCGCGGGACTGGACCACGGGCGGATCGCGCTGCACGGGCGCGATGTCACGCATGTTTCGGCGCGGCGCCGCGGCGTCGGGCTGGTGTTCCAGAACTACGCTCTCTTTCGCCACATGACGGTGGCGGAGAACATCGAATTCGCGCTGCGGGTGCGCAGGATGCGCGCGGCCGAGCGGCGCCAGAGGCGCCAGGAGTTGCTGCGGCTGGTCGCGCTCGAGGGAATGGACGAGCGACTGCCTCCGCAGCTCTCCGGCGGCCAGCAGCAGCGGGTGGCGGTAGCCAGGGCGCTCGCGCACAAGCCGGAAGTCCTGCTGCTCGACGAGCCGTTCGGCGCACTCGATGCCAAGATCCGCGAGGGCCTGCGGCGCACCATTCGCGAGGTACAGCGCGAGCTGGGTATCACCACGGTCCTGGTGACGCACGATCAGGAGGAGGCGTTCGCCATGGCGGACCGGATCGGAGTCATGAACTTCGGACGGCTGCTGGAGACCGGCAGACCGCAGGACCTCTATACACACCCGGCGACCCGGTTCGTGGCGACCTTCCTCGGTGCCGCCAACCTCATCCTCGCGCGGCAGGGCAGTGACGGGCCGCGCTGGGGCGCATGGCCCACGGCACTGCACCGTCCGGGCCCCGAGCGCGAGCGGGAAGTCGTGGCGGTGGTGCGGCCGGAAGAGATCGAGATCGCGCGCTCGCGGGAGGATCTTGCCTCCTCGGTCTACCTCGGCCGCGGCGTCGTGGAGGAAGTGATCTTCACCGGTGCGCTGGAGCGCGCGCGCATCCGCCTCGATGAGGCGCCGGACGCTCCCATCCTCGCGCATGCCAGCGGGGACGGCGCCGTGCTTCTGGAGGCCACGCGCGCGCAGTTCGAGCAACGCGCATTCGCCATCAGTGCCGGCCAGAGCGTCACTGTCGGTGTCCGCCGGGCGCACGTGCTGCCCACTCCTCTCTCCAGCTTCACGATCTGCGCTCCGAACAGCTCCGCGGCCGAGAGGCTCGCCGGCAATCCCCTGCTGTTGGACCTCTCATCGCGCATGAAGACGCGCATTCGCCGGCACGTGGAGCCCCTGTTGGGGGCCGCGACGCCGATCCGAGACGGCGTTGCATCGCTCCCCGGGACCACCGTCATCGCGGCCGGCAGTAACGTGGCGACGGACGCGAAATGGCTGTTGGATCACGGCGTCGAGGAAATCCTGATCCTGCCGGAGCAGGCGGCCTCACCGCAGCGGGTGCTCATCCACTGGACGGACGAGTCCGCGCGCAGCGCGACTCTGGCGGTCTCTGCCAGTGTCCTGCGCCATCTTGCGGCAGAAGCGATCTACGTCGACGTGCTTCCTGAGCAGCCGCCGGCGGCGGACCGGTCCTTCGGGATCCGTGCGCTCCTCGACGCCCGCTCGGAGGCACGCGCCGCGCACGGCCTGGAGATCAGGACGGAAATGCGCTTCGGCGTGGCGGCACAGGCTCTGCAGCAGCGGCTGGACGAGTCGCCGGGACACATGCTGATCATCGGCATCGCCAGCCCGAATCAACTCGCCGACGAGCTCGCGGCGCTGCTCGCCGGGCCGCGCTGGCCGGTGCTGGTGGTGCATCGCGAGCGGGAGGCCACGGCGCACAACCGCTCCGCGGCGTGACCGGACCATGAGAGATTCGCAACCCACCGTCCTGCCGGGATTCGGGCTGACGCTGGGATTCACGACGTTCTTCCTGAGTGCCGTGGTGCTGCTGCCGCTCGCCGCCCTGGTGCTGCTCGCCGCCTCGACACCGCTGCACCAGCTGCTCGATGCGGTGGCAAGCCCGCGGGCGCTCGCCTCGTATCGGCTCTCGTTCGGCGGCGCCTTGCTGGCGGCCTGCATCAATCTCGTTTTCGGTTTCATCATCGCCTGGACGCTGGCCCGCTATGAGTTTCCGGGGCGAAGGCTCATGGATGCGATGATCGACCTTCCGTTCGCGTTGCCGACCGCCGTCTCGGGAATCGCGCTCACCGCCGTTTTCTCGCAGAACGGCTGGCTCGGCAGCTATCTGGACATGGTCGGCATTCACGTCGCTTACACGCGGCTCGGTGTCATCCTGGCGATGACGCTGATCGGAATGCCGTTCGCGGTTCGGACCGTGCAACCCGCGCTGCTCGAGGTGCAGCGCGATCTGGAGGATGCCGCGGAAACGCTCGGAGCCGGCCGCTGGTACGTGTTCCGCAGGGTGATCGTCCCCGCCGTGCTGCCCGCGATCCTCACGGGTTTCACTCTCGCCTTCGCGCGCGCGCTCGGCGAGTACGGCTCGGTCATCTTCATCTCCGGCAACCTGCCGCTGAAGACCGAGATCACGCCGTTGCTCATCGTCATCCACCTGGAGGAGTTCGACTACCGCGGCGCGGCCGCGCTCGGCTTCGTGATGCTGGCAGCCTCCTTCGTGATCCTCCTCACCATCAACCTCCTGCAGGCCTGGGGGCGCGAGCGGATGGTCCGGAGGGGACAGTGATGGCAGGCGGCGCCCACTCCGGAGCACTCGAAGATCTCGACACGCGTCCCGGACGCGAAACGATCGTCAGCGCCGTCTTTCGCCGTTGCCTGATCGGCCTCTCACTGGCGTTCCTGGCGGCGCTGCTGCTGGCGCCGCTCGCGATGGTCTTCGCCTCCGCCTTCCACGACGGCGTGCGCCGGTATTTCCAGAATTTCGCCGATCCGGACACCCAGGCGGCCATCCGCCTGACGATGCTGACGGCCGTCGTCGTGGTCCCGGCCAATACCCTCTTCGGGCTGGCCGCGGCCTGGGCCATCGCCAAATTCGAGTTCCGCGGCAAGAGCCTGCTGATCACTCTGATCGACCTGCCGATCGCCGTCTCGCCCGTCATCTCCGGTATGCTCTTCGTGCTGCTCTTCGGCATGCGCGGCTGGTTCGGCGCCTGGCTGGCGGCGAACGGCATCAGCATCGTGTTCGCCGTCCCGGGTATCATGCTCGCGACGCTCTTCGTGACCTTTCCATACGTGGCGCGCGAGCTGATCCCGCTCATGCAGCAGCTCGGCAACGATGAGGAGGAGGCGGCGATCACCCTGGGCGCCGGCGCATGGATGACCTTCTTTCGGGTGACTCTGCCCAAGATCCGCTGGGGACTGCTCTATGGAGTCATTCTCTGCAATGCGCGCGCCATGGGAGAATTCGGTGCCGTGTCGGTTGTCTCGGGCCACATCCGCGGATTGACCAATACCATGCCGCTCGCCATCGAAGCGCTCTACAACGACTACGACTTCACCGGCGCGTTCGCGGTCGCTTCGCTCCTCACGCTGCTCGCGCTCGCAACACTGGCCCTGAAGTCGCTGGTGGAACGCAGCGGGTACCGCCAGCGCTGATGCCATGCCCGCCTTCATCCGGCGCCAACTGAGCACGCTATGGCCGGATCCGGCCAACACCAGTCTCGGCTGGTGGATGGTCGCCGTGCACGTGATCCTGGTCTTGCTCGTCGGCATCGGGCTGTCGGCGACCGCCATCGGCATGCTGCGGGTGCTCGCCGACGAGCAGGGCAAGGCTCGGGTGCTCCTCGCGGGTGCCACAGCACACGAGGATGTGCGGCGCATGACGGAAGATGCGCTCACCTCGGCACGCGTCCTGGCGCAACGGCCCACTCTGCAGCGGCTACTGGACGAGCACCGCGCCGAGGCCATTGCGCCTTTCCTGCGGCGATTCTGCGATACCTCGCAGCTCGATGCGTGCGCGATTTTCTCGGACGCGACGCTGCTCGCTGCCACGGGTCCGCCGCTCGACTGGCAGGGCATCAAGTCGGAGAGCGCCGAGCAGGGTCCGACCTTCCTCGCGTTGCCGACCAACCTGCGGCTGCCCGCCTTCGGGGCCTTCGTGTCCATGCCGGGACCCGGTGACGTGCGCATCTACGTGCTGCGGCTGCTCGATCAGCGCCTGGCGAGCGAGCTGACACAGCGGGTCGGGACACAGGTGAGCTTCGTCGATTACCGTTCCTACACCGCCGACCCGGTCAACGCCTACACGGCGCTCTATTCGGCTGCGCTCGCCGACGGTCACTCGGCGGTGCGCAGGATCGACTCGCTCGGGCTCTACGAGGCGAGCGTGCCGCTCTTCGCCTCGAGCGGCGAGGCCATCGGCTTCATCGACGCGGGCGTCCCCGTCAGTCTGGTGGAGAGCTCGACGACCCGCCTCATCCGCCAGCTCGTGGTGACGACGCTGATTCTGGCCGCATTCGCCATGCTTGCGGGCACGATCCTCAGCCGGCGCGTCGTCGGCCCGGTCAGGGCCCTCACCAATGCCGCGGTACGCATCGGACAGGGGGACTTCTCCGTCGCGATCCCGCCCGGCGGCGCCGCGGAAGTCGGCGCGCTCGCGCGAACGATGGAGGACATGCGCCGCAACCTGCTGGAGCTGACTGGAACGTTGCGGCGCCGGGAGGCGGAGGCGCAGGCGGTGCTATCAGGGATCGTGGAGGGCGTCTACGCGGTGGACGAGCGGCGCCACATCCGCTACCTCAACGCGCAGGCCGCCCGGCTGCTGCGCATCCAGCCGCAGGAGGCGGTCGGCCGGTTCTGCGGCGATGTGCTCAAGCCCCTGGCGGTGGACGGGCGGCGACCCTGCGACTTCAACTGCCCGATTCTCCAGGCGCGCGCCGAAGGCCACGCGCAGTGCGTCGAGCGCCTGCAGCGCGGCGAGGAGCGGCGCACCGCGGTCGTCACCAGCTCCGGGCTCATGGAAGGGCTGCAGGTGCAGGTGATCCGCGACGAGACCGAGCTCGAGGCGGTGCGGCGCGCACGCGACTCGGTGCTGGCCAACATCTCGCACGAGTTCCGCACACCGCTCGCCGCGCAGCTCGCCTCCATCGAGCTGCTGCTCGACAACCTCGAGACCATGCAGCCGGCGCAGCGCCGCGAGCTCACCGAGTCGCTGCAGCGCGGCACGCTGCGCCTCACGCGGCTCATCGACAATCTGCTCGAGAGCGTGCGGATCGAGTCCGGTCAGCTCGCGATCCGCCGCCAGAGCGTCGCGCTCGCCGACGTGATCGACGACGCGCGGGTGCTCATCGAGTCGCTGTTCACCCTCAGGCACCAGCGCCTCGAGGTCGCGCTGCCCGAAGATCTGCCCGTCATCGAGGGCGACAGGCACCGCCTGACCCAGGTCTTCGTCAATCTCCTCGCCAACGCCAACAAGTTCGCTCCGGAAGGCAGCACGGTGCGCATCGGCTGCGATGCCGACGAAGCCCAGGTGGCGGTCTGGGTGGAGGATGAGGGGCCGGGCCCGGCTTCGCCTGCGGGCGAAGGCCTGTTCGCGCCCTTCAGCCGCGGCGCGGAGCAGGAGCCGGAGCCTGGTGGCCTCGGCCTCGGTCTCTGGATCGTGCGCTCGATCGTCGAGCGGCACGGCGGCACGATAACCGTGGAGCGCACCCTGGAAGCGCGGACCCGGTTCACGATGATGCTACCCGTGGAGGTGACTGCTTGAAGATTCTGGTGGCGGACGATGACCGCGATCTGCGCGACCTGGTCGGCTTCACGCTGACCCAGGCCGGCTATCTCGTCATCAAGGCGCCGGACGGATCGGCCGCTCTCAAGTCCGTCGCCGACGAGGCGCCGGACCTCGTCATTCTGGACATCAACATGCCCGGCGCCAGCGGCTTTCAGGTCTGCGAATCCATCCGCCGCAACTCGCGCGTGCCCATCATGATGCTGACCGTGCGCGGCGAGGAGGAGGATCTGGTGCGGGCACTCGAGCTCGGAGCCGACGACTATCTGACCAAACCGTTCAGTCCACGCACCCTGCTCGCGCGCGCCAAGGCGCTGCTGCGCCGCGCAGGGACGGAAAGCGCCTCGGTTCTATCGGCAGGGAAACTGACTCTGGATACTGAAGAGCACACAGTACGGATTGCGGACGCGGAGCCCGTTCGCCTCACAAAGCTCGAATTGCGTCTGCTGCAGATGCTGCTCGCGAGTGCCGGCAGAACCGTGAGCTCCGACCGGCTTCTCGTCCATGTCTGGGGGCATCGCGGCTCCGGCGACCGACAGCTTCTCAAGCAACTCGTACACCGTCTGCGGCAGAAGATCGAGACCGATCCCGCCGCCCCGCAGCGGCTGCAGACTGCGTCCGGAGCCGGATACAAGCTGGTCGCGGACTGATCCGGCGCGACGCCACCGCCGCGCCGGATCGTGCGGCTGACGCGGCTCAGAATACCAGCTGCGCCCGCGCCGCGATGGTGTTCGGGCTGTCCGACCCGGCCTTGCCGAGGTCGGCCTCGCCATGCTCGTAATCCAGCATGAAGCGCACGTGGGAATTGGGGTAATAGTTCACTCCCACGCTCAGCAACGTAACCTGATCCAGCGTGGCGAGCGACGCCTTCAACCCCGGCAGCGCGAGCCCCGTGAAGACGCCGTTACTGCCGCTGTTGCGCGCTTTTTCATAGCGCACGGCAATCTCCCACGCGCCATAGGTGTGCGACGGCGTAATGGCGGCATACGAGGCGCTGTCCGGCTTGTATGGCCGCGTCTCGCCCGTCAGGGTGACAGCGGCCGTTACCGAGTAGGCATCGACGGTATTGTCCTGTAAGCCCGCCTCGTGAAATTTCGCGTCATCGTATTCCGCCTGCAGATATCCCGGTCCATAGGCTCCGGCGAGCTCCCCGCCGAGCGTGTTCGAATGCGGCCTGGTGCCCGTCGCCGAAACCGGGTAGCTCGCGAGCGTCAGCTTCTCGTTGCCATCGAAATGATTGCCGTATACGTAACTTGCGAGCAGCGCGTTCGTGCCGGCGGTCGTGCTCCCAGCGGCGGCGTTGGCGTTGATGAACGAGGCGCCGAAATGGAGCCAGCGATCCTTCGCCACGAAGGGCGCATAAGCGATGCGCGCGTTGAAGGCCGATCCCTGGGTACTGGTATCGGCGCCGCCGGTGGACAGCTTGTGCAGGGACGACCCCGACAGTCCAAGCCACAGGTTGTCATCTTGAGCCAGCAGCCGGTCATGCCAGGAGTAGTAAAGTCCGTTGGTGTAGGTCGCCGCGGAGTTGACCCCGCTCGACGAGGTGATGTTCCGTTCCAGGAACGGCGTATCGGTATCGCTCGCGAGCTCATCGAGACTCGCCCACGGCTTGCTCTGCCCGAGGTAGAGGGTGCCATGCGGCAACAGGTCGTGGAAGAAGCAGGCCCGCTGCAGGGCGCTCGAGACGAAGTCGTAGTCGATGTGGTAACCGAAGCTGTACACGTTGCCGGTCAGCGTGAGCCATGCGCGGCGGAACCTGAAACTGTCGCTGGAGTCCGAGCCGGAGACGCCACTGCCGATCCTGTCGCCGCTGTCATTGTCGTCGTAGTAGCCATCGAATTCCAGCCGGCCGCCGACAGCGGCGGAGAAATTTCCGTCGGCTGACGCCAACTGGAATGCGCCATCGGCCCGCGCGTCGTCGGCATGCAACAGTCCCGCCAGGCCGACGCCGGCGAGCGCGGCGAGAACGCCGGTTTTGACGAAGGTACTCATGTGCAGTCATATCTCCTGAGTTCTTGCCTGCTTCGTTTGTTTGAGTTTGATCCGGCACGCGCAGGCGCGACGCGTCGGCGCCACATCGGGTGGCGAGCGCAGATGATGCTGATGGCGGCGCCATGCCGTCAACCAACACAACGAGCTGGATCAATAACCAACTGGTATATGCGAAGGCCGCGACTCGGCTCCTGGCGAAGCTCTGCGGGCTCGCGCCGTCGTGTCATGCCGGTTCCGGCGTTGGAACAATCAGGTTATTTCGAAAGGATGCGATGGCAGCGGACACCGCCCGATTCGGGCGGCGCTTCGCAGTCGATCCCGGAATCTCACCGCGGCATAACCGCGGCTTTTACCGGTGCAACCGCTGTGCCAGGAGGCGGGCGGCCGGGGCGGGCGCATCCGGCGCCACGGGACGGATACCGATCCGTCACCGCAATGAAAGGGACTTTGACACCGCCGCCCCTGCAAGATGCCGCATCCCCAGCCGACGGGCTGGCGCTCGCTGTCAGGAGGCGTTATGACGATAGTGGCATTGCCGCACGGCCGGCTCGAGGTCTGCGAAAGCCGTGATCCGGCCTCATTGCGCGCCTGGCTCGCCGGGCGATGGCTCATCCTCTTCTCGCATCCGGACGATTTCGCGCAGGAGCAGCTGGAGATGGACCGCTGGATCAGCGTGCTGGGTCGCGGCTTCCGCGGCTGCGGCGTGGTCCCCGTGGCGCTTGCGCGCGCCGGCAAGGATCCCGAGCAGGGTTGGCTCGGTCGTCTCGCCGCGCTCGATAGCGGCTCGGCCGCCGTCCTCGCCGTCGATGCGCCATCCGTAGCGGCGGCGGACTTTTCGGCGGGCGCCCTGCGCGCGCAAATCTCCCGCAGCGGGCCGCGGTTTGCGATGATCGCCGACTCCCAGCTGCGCTGTCGCCGGATTCTGAGCTATCGCCTGCCATCCGAGCTGCCCTCCCCGCTCGATCTCGCCGGCTGGACCGTCGCCTTGCGCAAGCGCGACAGGGACCGGGAATACGAGGTGCCGGAGCCCTTGCCCGAAATCCGCTCGGTCTGGTGGCGACACGCTCGCCATCCCATGCCCCAGGTCGGCCGACGTTGACCACGCGCACGAGCGCGAGCGGCGCTCGATGACGCCACCGATCCTTTCGTGCTTGCAGCGGTGCTGGGATCGCTGCGCAACCTGCGCCACGAATCCGCCCTGCACGCGGCACTCGAGCTGCTCGCCCATCGCCAGCCGGCGGTTCGCCAGGAAGCCGCAGGTCTGCTCGGCTATCTTCGAAGACCCGAGACCCTCGGCGATCTGCCGCGTGGCCCTGTCGGATACCGCGCCCAAGTGCGCCGCCAGGCCGTCGCCGCGCTGATCAGCCGCCTGAGGAATTTAGAGATCGCGCTCGAGCGCGCGATCGACGGCGCCGCTCGCGGTCCTGCCCTCGAGATAAAACCGCAGCCACGCCGGCCAGTCGACGTCGTCGAGTGAGATCCGATCCATCGCCTCGCGGAAGTCGCGCCGCAGAATGGTCAGCACATCGCGCTGCCATTCGGCCCAGGTCTGCGTCGGCGGGCGAGGACCCGCGACAGGCGTCGCCGCATGCATGTGGCTTGCTTTCATGGTGTGGAATTCAAGCGTTGGGAGGGCCACCGGGCGACGAGTGACGGCAAAATCGAACGAGGGGGAGTAGTTCAATCACCGCCGCGCATTCGTCCGCCCGGCGCCCATCGACACGATACCCGGCCCGGGCCTGGCCGCAAGCAACGGTTTGGCATGTGTCCATAGGCAGCGGACATGTGCCATCACCGCTCCAAGACTCGTCGGCAACCGATTTCTAACCGATGTTGGTTTAGAGTCGCACTCATAACAGCCGCGGCCCGCGCATGCGGCCGCCGACCTCGACACTCGCATCAGGCAGGCCCCACCCATGAATACTTCGGCGACCCCGGTCTCGATCCAACATCCTGCCGCGCGGCGATCCGGCTGGCGCGAGCTGTGGCAGAAGGAGGACTGGTGGGCGGTGTGGCTGGGACTCGGCATCGTGCTCGTCGCCTATGCCCTGTTCGCATCAGGACACAGTCTCGAATGGATCGCCGTCAGCCCGGCGAAGTGGTCGAGCGGGTCCGACATCGGTAGCCATTTCGCGGGCAACTGGCCGCGTTACCTCGCGCAGTTCGCACTCTGGGCGGCCCTGTTCTCGATCGCGCTGCGGACATTGGGATACGAAGTGCGGCGCTTCCTGCCGGCCTTCCTGCTAGTCTATTGCTTCGCCGTGCTCATCTTCACGCTGGGACAGTGGAGCGAGGCCAACCGATACAACCTCGAGCCGCCGCTGGTCGCGCTGGTGCTCGGGCTCGTCATCTCGAACGCCATCGGTCTGCCTGCATGGCTCGACGCCGGCTTTCGCGTCGAGTTCTACGTCAAGACGGGAATAGTTCTCCTCGGCGCGACCCTGCCATTCACGCTGATCGTCTGGGCCGGCCCCACCGCGTTCCTCCAGGCAAGCATCGTCTCGCTGGCGACCTTCCTGGTGATCTTCACGGTGGGTCGCCGGCTGGGACTCGATCAACGGTTTGCGGCCGTGCTCGGCGCCGGCGGCTCCGTCTGCGGCGTGTCGGCCTCGATAGCCATCGCCGGCGCCGTCGGCGCGCGCAAACGGGATGCGTCGGTCGCGATCACGACGGTGATTCTCTGGGCGATCGTGATGATCTTCGCGTTGCCTCTCGCCGCCCGTCTGCTGCACCTGCCGACCGGAGTCGCCGGAGCCTGGATCGGCACCTCGGAATTCGCCGACGCCGCGGGGCTCGCCGCTGCGGATACCTACGGTCATCTGGCGGTCAGCGCGCCGGGCATTACCGGCACGCCCGAACAGTCGCTGTTCGCCTTTACGCTGATGAAGGTCATCGGCCGCGACGTCTGGATCGGCGTGTGGGCGCTGGTGTTGTCCGTCATCGCCACCACCCGCTGGGAGCTGCAGGGCGCGGACACGAAGCCGGATGTCACACAGGTCTGGTGGCGCTTCCCCAAGTTCGTCCTGGGATTCCTGGCGGCCTCGGCGCTGATCACCGCGGTGTCAGCCCACTATGGCCAGTCCGCCTATCACGACGCTGTCACACCGCGGCTGGTCACGCCCATCAAGGACCTGAGAACCTGGGCGTTCATCTTCTGCTTCTTCAGCATCGGTCTGACGACTCGCGTGCGTGAGCTTGCGCGGATCGGCCCGAGACCCTTCCTCGCCTTCACGGCCGGCGTCGTCGTCAACGTGATCCTGGGCTTCGTTCTCTCGGCATGGATCTTTGCGCCCCACTGGCGGAGTCTCGCGCCTTGAGCGCCCGCGGGACCCACGAGCTGCGCTGCGCGCTCTGCCGCCATTTCGAGGACGATCCCGCGATTCTCGAGCGGGCTCTCCCCGGGATGTCGGCCCTCGGCTCGGGCCACGCAGCCACCCGGGCGCAGGACGGACTCTGCCTGTTGAATCAAACGCTGCGGGCGGCGCGCTCGGGCTGCGAAAGCTTCGTGTCGATCATCTGACGGGCAGCTCCAGATGCGCGAACAGCGCGCCGGTCTCTTCCCGCGTGCCCGGCAGGCCGCGCGATCGACCGGGGCTCTGGCGAGATGCGGTGCGAGCAGCTGCAGGAAGGGATACATATAGCCGCGCAGCAGGCCGCAGGATCCAGGCGTCTGGACCACCGGTAGATGGGCCACGAGCGCAACCGCTCCCGCCGCCGCCGACCGAGCCCAGACGCCGCCGAATGCAGCCGCGCCCGCGCACAGGGCAGGCCGCTGACACTGATCTGTCACCATAATTCGACGGACTTTTATACCGGTCATCGGGCAGCATGGTTTCCCCAGCGGATGGAGGCAGCGGCCCATGCGAACCATCGCGATCGTAGGTGCGGGATTCTCGGGAACGGCGACGGCCATTCACCTGTTGAGACGCGCCCGCGCGCCGCTGCGGATCGTGCTGATCGACGATCAGCCGCAGATGGCGGCGGGACTCGCCTATTTGCCAGGCCACCGCGACTGCCTGCTCAATGTGCCGGCCTGTCAGATGTCTCTCGATGCCTCGCAACCGGTCGAGCTCGTCGACTTCGCCGCGCGACAGGGAATGCAGGTGGGCGCGCAGGACTTTCTTTCACGGGCCCTCTACGGCCGTTATCTTTGGGCCGCCCTGGAGGATGCGAGGGAGTCCTCCGGTATGGAATGTGCCCGCATCTGGGGACGGGTCACGCGCCTGGCGCCGCTTCACGACCGCACGCGCTCCTGGCGGATCGATCTCGACGACGGCCATCTGATTCTCGCCGATGAAGTCGTGCTGGCGATAGGCAATCCACGCCCGGCGCCGCTCGAGCCGCTGCGGCCCATCCGTGGAACGCGCTGGTACGTGCAGGATCCCTGGAGCTCCTGGCCGCAGGAGAGGCCGGACCGGGCGCCGCGGCGGGTACTGCTGGTCGGCACTGGCCTGACCATGGTGGATGTCGCTTTGCGACTCGCCCTCAGGGGACCGGAGCCGCCCGAGATCCTGGCGTTATCGCGCCGCGGCCATCTACCACAGCCGCAAACGGCTTTCGACCGGGCAGCGTTGCTCTGCGATGCGACTGCGACGCTGCGCGCCGCCAGCGGGTCGTTGCGCAAGCTGGTGCGCGCCGTGCACGCGCTCTCCCGGCAACTGCATGGCGTCGGCGGCGATTGGCGTGAGGCCATCAATGCGGCCCGCAGGATTGCTCCGGAGCTGTGGGCGAGCCTCGGCATCGACGATCGACGCCGGTTCCTGCGGCATGTGCGCCCGCTGTGGGACGTTCACCGGCACAGGCTGCCGCCCGCGGCCGCGCAGGAGCTGCAAAGGCTGCAGGCGGCCGGCAGGCTCACCGTGCGGGCCGGCAACATCGAGAGCGCGAGCATCACGCCCGCGGGAATCGAAGTGCTCTGGCGCCCACGGGGCACCGGGCAATCCGCGCGTGCGGTCGTGGGGCGAATATTCAACTGCACCGGACCGGACTACAACCCCGTCCGATCCGACAGCGTGCTCGTCCAGTCGTTGCTCTCGAACGGACTGATCGCACCCGATCCGCTCGGACTCGGCGTCCGCGTCGGCGAGAATGGCGAAGTCATAGGCGCCGACGACCGCATCGTCAAAGGACTGTATTACGTCGGCCCATGGCTGCGGGCACGCGACTGGGAGGCGACCGCCGTACCGGAGCTGCGCGAGCACGCCCGGCGGCTCGCGGAGCGTCTCGACGGCGGGGTCAACGGGCACCACATCGAGTCTCCGTCCGCGCGCCGGCCGCTTGCGGTTGCCGAGCAAGCCTCGTCTCGCTGACCGCGGAACGACGCCGCCTGTCGCCTGCGCGCTGACGCGATGCTACACGTTCCAACTCCTCCAACGCGGAAAGCGACACTTGAGATCGCAATTTTCGATCTCAACATGGGGTGGTCGTCGGTACCACCCGTACGCTTTCACTGAGCACGGGGCGATCCAGGCAGCAAACGTTTTGAACAGCCCGCGCGCACCCATGACAAGGCGATCGCGGCCATGCTCTCGGCGATTCGCCAGCTTCTAAGCCCCCCAGTCGCCAAACATAGGGCTATCGGGTTTACGGCAGATTTTAATACCAAGAGGTAGGGTGAGACGGTGACGAGCTCTCGCCGCCGGTTTACTGACCTTTCGAATAGATCTGATCGAACACGCCGCCGTCGGCGAAGAACTTCTGCTGCACGCTTGCCCAGCCGCCGAAGTCACCGATGGTCGCGAGCTCGATCTTCGGATACTTGCTGGCGAACTCGGCAGCGACCTCTGGATCGCGCGGGCGGTAGAAGTTGCGTGCGATGATCTCCTGCCCCTCCTTGCTGTACAGATACTGCAGGTATGCGGTGGCGAGTGGCCGCTGGCCGTGCTGCAGCGCGTACTGGTCCACCACGGTCACCGGCGGTTCCGCGAGGATGCTGACGGAGGGATAGACGATGGTCAGACCTTCCTCAGGCTTCTCACGGATGGCGAGTAGAGCTTCGTTCTCCCAACCGATGAGCACGTCGCCGAGTCCGTGCTGCACGAACGTCGTCGTGGCAGCACGGGCGCTCGTATCGAGGACGGGAACATGTCGGAACAATTCGTGAGCGTACTGCCTGGCGCTCGCCTCATTGCCTGCCGGTTGCCGCAACGCCCAGGCCCAGGCGGCGAGAAAATTCCAACGCGCTCCGCCGGAAGTCTTGGGATTGGGCGTGATCACGGAGACGCCCGGCCTGATCAGATCGCTCCAATCGTGGATGCCCTTCGGATTGCCCTTGCGGACGAGGAAAACGATGGTCGAGGTGTACGGAGAGCTGTCATCCGGCAGGCGCGTCTGCCAGTTGAGCGGCAGCAGTTTCCCCTGCTGTGCGATGACGTCAATGTCGGCGGCCAGGGCCAGCGTGACCACGTCCGCACCGAGCCCCTCGGCCACCGAGCGCGCCTGCAGCTCCGAGCCGCCATAGGACATGCTCACGTGCACGGTCTGCCCCGTCTTGGCCTTCCAGTACTTCTCGAAGGCGGCGTTGTAGTCGCGGTAGAGCTCGCGCGTCGGCGAGTAGGAGGCGTTGAGCAGCGTGACACCGGTCTGTTGCGAGCGGGAGCAGCCTCCCGAGGCAACCATGACCAGAACAGTGGTGATCAAGGCGGCTGCGCGCAGCCGGCATTTGCGTTGCATCGCCTCACCTCGAGATGAACATCCGCCGAGTGTGCGGCGGCGGTGGTGATGCCGTCAGTCGCCGTGCGGTCACAAACCGGTGACGGATCCCGGCGCCGGCACCACTCGCCGGCTGAGGATGCCACCTCGCGTCCCGGCACCGGTCCATTACCGCGCCGCGACCGACTTTGCTACCGCCGTGACGGCAACATGCCGGGGTTCCCGCAGCGGATTCAGCGCCTCGACTTGTTCTATATGACGATCGGGCGCTGCACCGCGGCAGGGAACCCGGAGCGAGCGAAGCACCATCGCGGCTCGTCCCGCGGCGCGCCGTCCGCGGCGCAGTCGCGAGGCCCCGATGCGATAGCCGCTTGCCGATCAGACGCTTGCCGCCGTCACCGTGACGGCGCCCGCGGACTGGCACGGCGGGTGCAACTTCTCCGGCATGGTCATACCTTGTTAGTACAAGTTCACCGCCGGGAGCCCGCATGAAGAAAACCCGCCACCCCGCCGTCCTGGCCACCCTGGCCACCGCGGCTGCCGCAGCCGCCATCGCCGGCGGGCCCCGTCCGGCCGGGGCGGAGGAGATCACTGTCAGTATCGGACATCAGAGCATGACCACGGCCACCTATCCGCCGGGGATTATCGCCGAGCACCTGAACCTGATCCAGAAATACCTTCCCCACTCCGGCAAGTACCGCGACGTCACCTACCACCTGGTATGGAAGGATTACGCCTCCGGCCCGCCCATCACCAACATGATGCTCGCCGACAAGCTGGATTTCGGCTCCATGGGCGATTATCCCATCATCACCAACGGTGCCAAATTCCAGCAGACCCGCAGCGAGCGCACCCTCTTCATCGCCGTCACCGGTTACAACTATCGCGGCTCCGGCGAGGGTGTGGTCGTGCCGCTCGATTCCCCCATCCGCAGCCTGCAGCAGCTCGCGGGCCGGATGGTCTCGGTCCCGGTGGGCAGCGATGCCTGGGGCATGTTGCTCAAGGGGCTGGATGACGACCACCTCGGCGACCGCGTGCAGATACTCAACCAGAGTCCGGCCGTCGGCGCCGCCAACATCGCGCACGACAAGATCGCCGCGCACGCGGATTTCGATCCCTGGCCGGAGCTGATGGAGTATCGCGGATACGCTCGCAAGATCTACGACGGCAGCGAGACGGGCATTCCCTTCATCGACGGCATCGTGGTGCGCAAGGCCTTTGCGGATCAATATCCGGAGATCGTCGTCGCCGTCTGCAAGGCCATCATCGCCGCCGACGACTGGGTGCGGAAGGACCCCGTAGCGGCCTCGCGGCAGCTGGAGCAGTGGAGCGGAATCCCCAGGGAAGTCCAGTACCTTTATCTGAGCCAGGGCGGAATCCTGACTCTCGATCCCACCATCAAGGAGCCGCTGGTCGCCGCTCTCCAATACGATCACGGCGTGCTCGCACGGGCCAAGGACGTACCGCCGCTCGACTTCAAGACCTGGATCGACGACCGTTACATTCGCGAGGCCTACAGGGAGCTCGGGCTGGATTACGACACGTCCGTCGCCGCCATCGACGATCCCAAGATCGTCAATCGCAACCTGCCCGCGCAGATCTGGGTGGCCGACGAGGGGATCCGCGACTATCAGAGCATCGGCGCGATGCTGAAGGCGGTTGCGGCGCTGCGCAAAGCCGGCACGAAGATCAACGCGACGTACGTCTACGACGGCGTAGTCGGCGTAAAGCTGTTCGGGGACACCGCGTACTACGCGACGGGCGCGAATGGAATCGTCAAGGCTTTCATGCGGGAGCCGGACGCGCAGACCTTCGCGCGGCAAGCGGGTGGCAAGGCGATGACGTACGGCGAGGCGGTGTCGGCTTGGGCGACGCGCGCCGAAGTGGCGAAGGAATGAGCATGCCGACGCCACAGATCCTGCAGGCGGACAGTTTCGATCCTGCGCTCGCCGCCTCCCGTGCCGCGCCGGCACCCGGCGCCCGGCGGCCCGGAACGGCGGCGCGGTTGCTCCGGTTGCGCCACTTGGGCGGGCGCTACCTGTTGCGTCTCGCCAGCATCGCGGTCGGCGTCATCGCCTGGCAGCTGCTCTCGAGCCACGGAGTGGACTTCATTCTCAACTTTCAGAACCTGCCGGGACCGATCGAGGTCTGGCATGTATTTGCGCAGCTTCTGGGCCAGCACGTCTTTTACATCGACGTGGCGTACAGCCTGCGGCGGATCGCGATCGCCTTTCTGCTCGCCACCGTGCTCGGCGTCGGGATCGGCGCGCTCATGGGGCGCTTCCGTGTGGTGCAGGACCTCGTGACACCGTACGTGGAGGTTCTGCGCCCCATCCCGGCCGTCGCGTGGATACCGCTTGCAATCCTCATGCTGCCGACCGAGGAGTCGAGCATCGTCTTCATCACCTTTCTCGGCGCCTTCTTCCCCATTCTCATCAACACCGTGGTCGGGGTGGGACAGACGCCCAGGAACCTCGTGCTGGCGGCCCGCAGCCTGGGCGCGGGCAACGCCGCGATCCTCTGGCACGTCGTGCTGCCGAGCGCCCTGCCGGCGATCACGGCGGGGCTCGCGGTGGGCATGGGCGTGGCGTGGTTCTCGCTGCTCGCCGGAGAAATGATCAGCGGGCAGTACGGCATCGGCTATTTCACCTGGAACGCGTACTCGCTGGTCGAGTACCCGCAGATCATCGTCGGCATGCTCTGTATCGGCGGGCTCGGCACGCTCTCGACGCACCTCGTTCGCCTGGCGACACGGCCCTTGCTGCGCTGGCAGGGAGACAAGGTGGGGCCTGCGCCATGAGCGTCGGCACACTGATGCGCGTACCGACTTCGGTCAACTCGCGCGCGCTGCGCGAATGCGTGGTCGGCGGTCGGGTATCCGTGCACGACGTCAGCATCGAGTTCAGCGGACCCAGGGGAGTGCACCGCGCCGTGGAGCATGCGAGCCTCGAGATCGAGCCCGGCGAGTTCGTCTGCCTCCTCGGCCCCACGGGCTGCGGCAAATCGACGCTGCTCAACTCCCTGGCGGGGTTCGTGCGGCCGACCTCCGGCTCCGTTCAGATCGACGGCGAGGAAGTGCTGCATCCGGGTCCGAAGCGCGGCATGGTGTTTCAACATCATTCGCTCTTTCCCTGGAAGACCGTCCGCAGGAACGTCGCCTTCGGGCCGATGATGGCCGGCCTCGACCGCGAGCAGTCGGAGGAGCGCGCGCGGCGCTTCCTCGACCTCGTCGGCCTCTCGGCCTTCGAGAATCATTATCCGCACATGCTGTCCGGCGGCATGCAGCAGCGGGTCGGCATCGCACGCGCGCTCGCCAACTACCCGAGCGTGCTCCTCATGGACGAGCCGTTCGGCGCGCTCGATGCGCAGACCCGCGCCATGATGCAGGAGAGCCTGCTCGCACTCTGGTCGGAGTTCGGCAACACCGTCGTATTCGTCACCCACGATGTCGACGAAGCGGTGTTTCTCGGCGGCCGCGTGATCGTCATGAGCGCGAGCCCGGGCCGGCTCATCGCCGACATCCGCGTGCCGCTGCCGCGGCCACGCGATCCCGCCGTGCTGACGGCGCCCGAATTCATCGAGATCAAGCGCAGGTGCCTCGGACTCATCCGCGAGGAGACGCTGAAGGCCTTCGCGCAGACGAATGGGTGAGCCGGTGCCTTTTCAGCGAGGGCACTTAACGTGTCCGTATCCCAAGGCACTGACGCTCGCGGGAGCGGGTCTCAGGGAGTGCCGTGGACGGCTGAGCGCCGATTGTGCGGTGACGGCCCTGCCGCCATGGACGGCCATTGGCACGGTCCCGCCACGACGGCCGTGCGATCGATGCTATTTCCCGGGGGGAACTTCGACACCATGACAAAGAGAAATTTCGCCCATGAACGTCAAACGATCCACCGGCCTCGCTGCGGCCGCCGCCGTGCTCACCGCCGCCATGCTCCGGGCCGCCTCGGCCGATACGCTGGCTGACTTCCTGACGCAGGGCAGCTTCAGCGGGCAGCTGCGCGCGTATTACTTCAGGCGCGACTACGCCACTCCCACGGTCGTGAACGCGAACGCCTTCGCCGTAGGGGGGCTTTTCAACTATGAGACCGCCCGGTTCCTCGACGGCTTCAGTGTCGGGGTGAGCTTCTTCACCGCCAACGCCCTGGATACCCACGCCAGCAATCCGGCAGCCATCGATACGACCCTGGTCGGCAAGGCAAACTCCATCAACTCCCTCGGGCAGGCGTTCCTGCAGTACGACGGACATGGACTGCTGGTGCGCGTGGGCAACCAGCTCGTGACGACGCCGTGGGCGAACCCGAGCGATGCGCGCGTGATCCCGGCGACGTATCAGGCAGCGTACGCGTCCTTCACTCCGACCACGGGCCTGACTCTCGAGGCGCTGCGCATCCTGCGCTACAAGGGCCGCACGGCGGATGATTATTTCAAGGACAACAACTACTACCCGGCAACCTGGGACGGCGACGCCAACTACGGAGGCACCTCGAATCTTCCCGCCACCGCGCCGGCGACCAATGGCACTGCCGCTTTCGGCATCGACTACGCGGCCGCCGGGTTGCAGAGCACGGCCTGGTACTACCACTTCTACGACTTCGCCCAGATGCTGTACGCGCAGGCGCAGGAGACCCTGCCGCTCGCCTCGCCCGTGAAGCCTTTCGCCGGCGCCCAGGCGGTGCGGGAATGGGGCGGCTCGAACATCTTCGCCGCGACCGGCACGCACTTCTTTGGCCAGCCGGGCACGTCGGTGGACAATCTGACGCTCGGCGGGGTGGCGGGCCTCAAGGCCTACGGAGCGACCTTGTCGGTCGCCTACGATCGCCTCGAGTCCCGAGGCGCGGACGCCCTCGGCGGCGGGGTGCTGATCTCGCCGTATACCGCGAGCTACGCCACCGATCCGCTCTTCACCTCTTCCATGATCCGCGGCATGGTGGAGCTCGGCCCCGGCAGCTCCTGGAAGGTGGCGGCGTCCGAGCAGGCGTTCGGCAAGGAGCTCACTGTCACGGCCTCCTTCGCCGAGTATCGCACCGACTTCAGCGGCAACGATTCCGAGACCTACTTCGACGTGATCTACCTGCCCCCCGGCTGGCTGCAGGGCCTGTCGCTGCGCAACCGGCTCGAGGTCGGCAACGGCCGCGTCAATCCCGGCAAGCGGCACTTCGTCTACAACCGGCTGATGGTGGCGTACAGCTTCTGAAGGTCCTTGACAACTTATTATGACATGTCATGATGAGCAACAGGACAGCCAGCGGAAGAGCACGCATGCCCGATCCCGTCGTGAAGCTGCAGGATTCCCCTCAGCCCCTGTACCTGCAGATCAAGGAGGTGCTCAAGCAGCGCATCCTCGACGGCGTGTACCTGCCGCACCAGAAGCTCGCCTCGGAAAACGAGCTGATGGCAGCGTTCGGGGTGAGCCGCATCACCGTGCGCCAGGCCCTGCGGGACCTGCACAACGAGGGCCTCGTCTTCAGCGCGCAGGGGAAGGGGACATTCGTCAGCAAACCCAAGGCGACGCAGAGCCTCGAGAGGCTGCAGGGGTTCGAGGAGTCGATGCTGGCGGCGGGCTTCGCCGCCTCGTCGAAGCTCATCTCGGCCGCCCCGCGACGTCCCTCGAAGGACGTCGCCGCGGCGCTGCGCCTCGGCAAGAAGGAGGACGTCGTCGAGGTGAAGCGCGTGCGGTACCTCAACCGGGAGCCGGTGTCGATCGATGTCAGTTACTTCCCGGCCGACATCGGCGCGCGGCTCATCGGGCGTGATCTCGCCCGCGACCTCTTCCCGATGCTCGAGAACGAGCTCGGCGTGCCCCTCGGGCATGCCGACGTCAAGATCGGGGCCAGTGCCCCGGACGGCGAGACGCAGAAGCTCCTGAAGCTCGGCGGGGCGGACCCGATCCTCCGGGTCGAGCGGCTGACCTATGACTCCTCCGGCCGTCCGGTCGACTTCGAGTACCTGCTCATCCGCGGCGACGCCTACCAGTACCAGTTCCGTATCCATCGCAGACGCGACAGGACTTCACGATGACCGAAACCCACTCCCCCCGCGTGCTCGAGACCGACGTGCTGGTGATCGGCGGCGGCACCGCCGGCCCGATGGCGGCCGTCACCGCCAAGGAGCGCGATCCGAAGCTGCGGGTGCTGTTGCTCGAGAAGGCCAATGTCAAGCGCAGTGGCGCCATCTGCATGGGCATGGACGGACTCAACAACGCCATCATCCCGGGGCGCGCGACACCGGAGGGTTACGTCAAGGAGATCACCGTCGCCAACGACGGCATCGTCAACCAGAAGACACTGATGGCTTACGCCACGCGCAGCTTCGACATGATTCGCAAGCTGGACGAGTGGGGCGTGCACTTTCAGAAGGATGGCAGCGGGGAGTACGACGTCAAGAAAGTGCATCACCTCGGCACATACGTTCTGCCGATGCCGGAGGGACACAACGTCAAGAAGATCCTCTACCGCCGCCTGAAGCGTGCGCGAGTGGAAATCGAGCACCGCTACCAGGCGACGCGATTGCTGAAAGACGCCTCGGGACGCATTGCGGGCGCCGTGGCTCTCGGCACGCGCACCGCCGAGGTCCTGGTGATCCGCGCGCGCGCGGTGATCCTGTCGACCGGCGCTGCGGGGCGGCTGGGGTTGCCGTCCTCCGGCTATCTGTTCGGCACTTACGAGAACCCCGCCAACTGCGGCGACGGGCACGCGATGGCGTATCACGCGGGAGCCGAGCTCACCAATCTCGAGTGCTTCCAGGTCAATCCGCTGCTGAAGGATTACAACGGTCCGGCGTGCGCCTACGTCACCGGCCCGTTGGGCGGCTACACCGCCAACGCGGGCGGCGAGCGCTTCATCGAGTGCGACTACTGGAGCGGGCAGATGATGCTGGAGTTTCACCGCGAGCTGCTCGGCGGCCGGGGACCGGTGTTCCTCAAGCTCGATCACCTCGCCGAGGAGACGATCGGCGAGATCGAGACCATCCTGCACAGCAACGAGCGGCCGACGCGCGGGCGCTTCCATCAGGGGCGCGGCACCGACTACCGCCACAAGCTGGTCGAGATGCACATCTCGGAGATCGGCTTCTGCAGCGGTCACAGCGCCTCGGGCGTCTGGATCGACGAGCGCGCCGCGACCAGTGTTCCCGGCCTCTACGGCGCGGGTGACATGGCCTCGGTGCCGCACAACTACATGCTGGGCGCCTTCGTCTACGGCCAGATCGCCGGTGAGCAGGCGGCCGCATTCGCCGCGGGGCGCGCGCTCCCTGCGGCCGACGAGGACTTCGTCGAGCGCGAGCGCCGACGGCTCCTGGCGCCGCTCGAGCGCACCGACGGCATCCCGCCGGCGCAGATGGAGTACAAGATCCGCCGCCTCGTCAACGACTACCTGCAGCCGCCCAAGGTCACTCGCAAGCTCGAGATCGGCCTCGAGCGGCTGCAGCAGGTGCGCGCCGATGTAGAGGGCCTGTGCGCCGCCGACCCGCACGAGGCACTGCGCGCGGCCGAGACCCAACACATCCTCGACTGCGCCGAGATGGCCGCTCGGGCCTCGCTCTTCCGCAAGGAGAGCCGCTGGGGCCTCTATCACAGCCGCGTCGACTTCCCCGAGCGGGATGACGCCAACTGGTTCGTGCACTGCCAGCTGCGCAAGAGCGAGCGCGGCGAGATGACGAGCCTCACCCGTCCCGTCGAGCCGTACATCGTCCCCATCGACGAGAACGAGCGGGACGCCTATCACCGCCTGCGCGTCAAGCAGGCGGTCAACGCCTGAAGGAGTCTTCCGTGCCCATTGCCAACTCCCGCACCAGTGTTCCCGTCGTGATCGATGAGGAGAAGTGCATCGCAGAGAAAGGTTGCACGGTCTGCATCGACGTCTGTCCGCTCGATGTGCTGTGGATCAACGAGGTCACCGGCAAGGCGCACATGCGCTACGACGAGTGCTGGTACTGCATGCCCTGCGAGGCGGACTGCCCGACGGGGGCGGTCACCGTCAACATCCCGTACCTGCTGCGTTGAGCCGGGCCGATGAGCGAGTTCGAAAGCGAAGAGCTCGAGCGGCTCGCCGCCCGTCTGCAGCAGAGCGATCCCGGTGCGCGCCGGGTTGCTGTGATGGCCCTCGCCGAATCGGCGCACGAGGCGGGCGCAGGCCGGCTGCTGCAGGTGGCGCTGCACGACCCCGATCCCTCGGTGCGCGCCGAGGCGGCCAAGGTGATCGACGAGTTCCCCGCCGAGGAGTTGACGGAAGCGCTGATCGGCGCGCTGACGGCGGCGGATGAGAGCGTGCGTAACGCCGCGGCGCGAGCGCTCGCCGACCTGAAGGATCCGGCCGCCGGCGCAGCGCTGCTCGCGGCGCTGCAAGGCGCATCCGACCCTTTCGTGCTGGCGGCGACTCTGCGCGCCCTCAGGAACCTGCGTTATGAGCCGGCATTACAGGCCGGACTGGGACTGCTCGCGCACGCGCATGCCGCCGTGCGTCACGAGGCGGTAGGCCTCCTCGGGTACCTGCGCAAGCCCGAGACGATGGCGGACATCGCACGGCTGGCGCTCTCCGATCCGCAGGCGGAGGTGCGCCGTCAGGCCGTCGCCGCACTCGTGAGCGGCGATCCGGGGGTGGTCGGCTGGACGCTCGTTCGCGCCGTCGCCGACCCGGACTGGCAGGTGCGTGCGGAAAGCTCATCCGTGATCGGCAGGCTCAAGATCGCAAGTGGCGTCAGTGCGCTCATCCAGGCCACCGAGGATGCCAGCTGGCAGGTGCGCGAGAAGGCCGTGGAGGCGCTCGGGCAGCTGGGCGCGCGCAAGGCGCTGCCTGCCATCGGCCGCTGCGCGGCCGATGGGGTCAGCAACCTGCGCAAGACGGCCGTCACCGCGATCGGCGAGATCGCCGATGCGGAGGGGCGGCGCTATCTCGAGCCCGCCCTCCTCGACAGCGATCCAGACGTCCGCAAGATGGCACGCTGGGCGCTGGACCGGCTCGGTCGCGCCGCATGAGGCGCTGACGTGACCTACGTCGTCACCGACAGATGCATCCGCTGCAAGTACACCGACTGCGTCGAGGTCTGCCCCGTGGACTGCTTCCACGAAGGGCCCAACATGCTGGTCATCGACCCGGAAGGCTGCATCGACTGCGGCCTGTGCGTGCCGGAGTGCCCCGTGGAGGCAATTTTCACCGCCGATGAAGTGCCCGAGGCGCAGCGCGATTTCATCGGCCTCAACGCACAGCTCGCACGCCGCTGGCCGGTGCTCGCCGAAAGCAAACCGCCGCCCGCGGATGCGGAGCGCTGGGCCGAGGTGAGAGAAAAGCGCGCGGAGCTCGTGCCTTGAGCGTCGGCACGGGCGCAACACCGATCGAGGAGGCGGACTCGGTGCCGGAGCGAATCGAGCTCGGGGACCGAGGTCGCCAATTGCGTCTGTGCTGGCCCGGCGTGCCGCAGAAGGCCCTGAGCGCGGCGACACTGCGTAACGCATGCCGCTGCGCGGCCTGCACGCACGCCCGGCGAAGCGGCGCCGGCCTGCAGATCGATACCAACATCGCGCTTCGGCAGGTGGCGGCATTCGGCGTTGCCGGGCTGCAGCTCGTGTTCTCCGACGGCCACGGCCGCGGCATCTTTCCATGGGCGTACCTGCGGCAGCTGGCCACCGGCGCGGGTTGATGGCGCCACAGCCCGCGGCGCTGCCGGGCGGATGGGCCGGCAGTGCCCGAGGGGTCATGCGGGTGAACCTGCATCTGCTGCGCATTTTCTTCGCCGTCGCGGAGCAGCGCAGCTTTTCCCGGGCCGCGCAGACGCTCTTCATCAGCCAGCCGGCGGTGTCCAGGGCCGTTCGCGAGCTCGAGCGGCAGCTCGATCTGCCGCTGCTCGAGCGCGATGTCGGGCCTTCGAGGGCAGTGCGTCCGACGGAGAGCGGCCGCGCGCTCCTGGAGCATGCGCGCGGCATCTTCGCGCTGGAGCGTGCGGCCGTGGAGGACATTCGCGCGCGGGTCGGATTGAAGCGCGGGGCACTCACCGTCGGGGCCAGCACGACCATCGCGGGTTACTGGTTGCCACCTTATGTGGCCGCCTTCATGGCAGACCTGCCGGCGATCGACCTCGAGATCCAGGCGGCCAACACCCGCACGGTGGCGCAGGCGCTGATCGAATGCCGGATGGATCTGGCCCTGGTCGAGGGCCAGGTCGACGATCCGCGGATCCTGGTGACGCACTGGCGCGATGAGCCGCTCAGCGTCATCGCGCACCCCCGCTCGGCGCTCGCCCGCAAGCCGCGGCCGACTCTCGCTGACCTCAACGGGCAAGTCTGGCTCACGCGCGAGCCCGGATCGGGCACGCGCGAGGTCACCGAGCGGATGACGGCCGCCTGCCGGATCGCCCCTGAGCGGCAGATCATCTACGGCAGCAACGAGGGCATCGCGCGCGCGGTGGCGGGCGGTCTGGGGATCGCTCTGCTCCCGACGCGAGTGGTGGCGGGGTTGTGCACGGCCGGTGCCGTGCGGGCGATACCACTGCCTGGCGGCCCGCTGCCGCTGCGGCCGCTCTATCTGTTGCAGCTGAAGGAGCGGCCGCTCTCGCCGCCGGCACGCGCCTTCATCGAAACACTCGAGCAGCCGCGCGAGATGCAGTGAGCTGCCGTCGGCAGTCAATGGCCCGCGCGGCTCGATCCGGTCTTTCCATACAGGTGCAGCAACAGGTAGGGGCGCAGGGACTCGGCGGCGGCGCTCACGGAGGCGACATCGCTCAGATCCGCGATGCGTGTCATCTCCAGCCCAGCGTAGCCGCATGGATTGATGCGTTGGAACGGCGCGAGATCGACGCTGACGTTGAGTGCGATACCGTGATAGCTGGCGCCGCGACGCACGCGGATCCCGACGCTCGCCAGCTTTCGGCCGTCGACGTAAACGCCGGGGGCATTCCTGCGACACTCGGCCGTGATGCCGAGCTCCGCGGCATAGTCGATCACGCTGCGCTCCAGCGCGGTGATGATGTCGCGAACGCCCAGGCCGGCGCGTCTGAGGTCGACCAGCGGGTAGACCACGAGCTGGCCCGGGCCGTGGTAGGTGACCTGTCCTCCGCGGTCGATCTGCACGACCGGGATCTCTCCTGGGGCGAGCAAATGCTGGCGGCTGGCATTCATGCCGAGCGTGAATACCGGCGGGTGCTCCAGAAACCAGATCTCATCGGGCGTGTCGGGGCCGCGCTCGTCGGTGAACCGCTGCATCGCGCGCCAGGTCGGCTCGTACTCCACCAAGCCGAGGTTCCGCACGATGTGCGCAGGAATTGGACGTGCGATCCTCGACTCACCCGCGACGCACGAGGTCCTTGCGACGGCAACGGTCAGGGCATCGCCACTGCCTCGCTGCGTGCTCAACTCGCCCTCTTCTCGGACGCCAGCCGGGCGTTGTCGAGGCCTGCGTTGTTGCGGTTCAGCGCCTGCTCTGCGCGATAGCTGGAGCGCACCAGCGGTCCGGAGACGCACTCGAGAAACCCCCGCGCGAGAGCGCTCTCGCGGTAGCGATCGAACTCCCCGGGTGTCACATAGCGCTCGACAGGCAGGTGATTGACCGTCGGCCGCAGATACTGGCCGAGCGTAACGATATCCACGCCGGCCGCCCGCAGATCCGCCAGCGTTTCCTCGATCTCCGCTTCGGTCTCGCCGAGTCCCAGCATCAGGCTGCTCTTGGTCAACACAGCGGGCCTGTGTTGCTTCGCATGGGCTAGCACGCGCAGCGTCCGATCGTAGCCGGCACGCGGGTCTCTCACCGGGTGAGTGAGGCGGCGCACCGTCTCGATGTTCTGCGCGAACACCTCGAGACCCGAATCCACGACCGTCGCGACGTCCGCCAGCACTCCCTGGAAATCCGGTGTCAGCGCCTCCACCGCGGTGTTCGGGTTGCGGATCTTGATCGCTCGGATACACGCGGCGTAGTGGGCAGCACCGCCGTCAGGCAGATCATCCCGGTCGACGGAAGTCAGTACTACGTACTTGAGCTTCATCAGCTCGACGCTGCGGGCGGCGTTCTCCGGCTCGTCCGCATCCAGCCAGCCACGAGGATTGCCGGTATCGACGGAGCAGAAGCGGCAGGCACGGGTGCAGACCGCGCCCATCAGCATGATGGTGGCGGTGCCGGCGTTCCAGCACTCGCCGATGTTCGGGCATTTCGCCTCCTCGCAGACCGTGGCGAGGCGATGCTCCTTGACGATCCCCTTGACCGCCTGAAAGCCCCCGCCCGCAGGCGCCCTGGCGCGCAGCCAAGCCGGCTTGCCGGCTCGGCCCCCCGACCCGGGCGCCCATGCCGCGCCGCCGGCGGTAGCCTTGATGCCGTCCCGGATTGCCGTAAACCCCTGAGGTGTAACGTATTTTTCGCCGCTGCGCGGACTTTCGCGGGACGGGGGAGTCGCCTCGGTGGCGACCGGGCTGTCTTTGGAGCTGGCCATGGCGCTCATTTTACGCCATGGGGTCAACGGGCCCTCAAATGCCGCGCGCGGCGCGCTCCCTCGCGTCCAGCCACGCCAGCCGATCCGGCGAGCCGATGTCGAGCCATTCGCCGCGGTAGACCACCCCGCGCAGCCGGCGCGCCGCGATTGCCCGCCTGAGCAATGGCAGCAACGGAAATCTCCCCGGCGCGCATCCGGCGAAGAACTCCGGCCGGTAGACGCCGATGCCCGTATAGGTAAAGCGGTCGGTGTCGCGCTCCACCACGAAGTCGCCCGCCAACCCGAAATCACCGCGCGCATGATGCGGCGGGTTGGGTGCGAGCAGCAGCCGGGCGTCCGCGCCTGCCTCCAAAGTCGGAAACCGGCTGAAGTCCACATCGGTCCAGACATCGGAATTGACGACCAGAAAAGGATCCGGGCCGAGGAGCGGCAGCGCGCGATGGATGCCGCCGCCGGTCTCGAGCGGCACGGGTCCTTCCTCGCTGTAGGCGATACGCACGCCATGGGCGCCGCCATCACCGAGCGCGCTGCGGATCTTTTCTCCGAGCCAGGAGAGGTTGATCACCACGTCCCGGATGCCGGCCCTGGCGAGCGCTTCCAGGTGATAGACGATCAGCGGCTTGCCGGCCACCTGCACCAGCGGCTTGGGGAGCGTGTCCGTGATCGGCCGCAGCCGCTCGCCGCGCCCGGCCGCGAGCAACATGGCCCTGACGGGCCTGGGCGGCGTCGTGTCCATCAGGCCGGCTGCGCCGCTTGCCGCGCGACGCGCTCGTTTGCGCGCGGCAGCTCGGGAGCGACCCGGCGCTCGAGAAATTCCGACAACGCGGCGAGCTCCGGATAGAGCCGACAGGCCGCACGCACATAGTCGAGCGTCAGCGGCAGGTCGCGCAGATATCCCGGCTTGCCGTCCCGGTACCAGAGGCGCGCGAAGATGCCGAGGACCTTGATGTGGCGCTGCACGCCGATCAGGTCGAACCAGCGCACGAACTGCGTCGGGCTGTCACCCACGCGCCCGCCGCGCGACTGCAGCAGCGCGCGATAGCCGTTGACCCATTCGAGGACCCGCTCCCGCGGCCAGGAGATGTAACAGTCCTTGAGCAGGGACACGAGGTCATAGCCGATCGGACCCCGCAGCGCATCCTGGAAGTCGATCACGCCGGGATTGCGCTCGGCGATGACCATGAGATTGCGCGAGTGGTAATCGCGGTGCACGAATACCTCGGGCTGTGCCAGCGCCTCGGTGATCAGGAACTCGAAGGCCGCCGCGATCATCTCGCGCTCTTCCGCCGTCAGCTGCAGCGCGAGGTGCCGGTCGAGGAACCACTCGGGCATGAGGCCGAGCTCGCGGGCAAGGGGCGCACGGTCATAGGGCGGCAGCTCCGCGGCCGCCGCGCCGCCCCGCAACTGGATTTCCGCCAGCGCCTGCAGCGCATCGCCATAGAGCCGCTGCGGATCGCCGCCCGCGCCGAGCTGCGCCAGATAGTGCGTGCTGCCCAGGTCCTCGAGCAGCACGAATCCGCGGCTCGGGTCCGCCTCGTAAATGTGCGGAACATGGATTCCGAGCGGCTCGAGCAGCGCGGTCACGTGCAGATAAGGGCGCACATCCTCCGTCGGCGGCGGAGCGTCCATCGCCACGAGCGTGCAGTCATCGCACACCACGCGAAAGTACCGCCGGAAGCTCGCATCGCTCGATGCGCGCTCCACCCGCGCCGGGCGCAAGCCCAGATCGCGCGCCAGCCAACCCTGCAGGAGCGCGAGTCGCGCATCGTTCTCAGGCATTCGCCCATTATAATGCCGTCCCTCATGCCCCGTTGGAACCCATTCTGGACCGCCCTGCTGTCGTTCGGCGGCCTGGTCCCGCTCGTGCACGCCGATCCGCCGCCGGCTCCATCGCCCAGCGCGACGCCGGTGGCGGCTCCGGCCGTGACGGCCGCGCCCGGCACCAGGGGCCGCAAACCCGTGGCCGGCGAGAAGTCCTTCGCCACCGGCGGTCCGGTCAGCATCACGAGCGACAGCGTCGTCGGCGTGAACGGAATGCTGAGCCTGAGCGGACACGTCATCGTGCGGCAGGGCACTCGTACGATCAAGGCGAACCACGTCGACTACAACAGAAGTAATAACTCTCTGAAGACCCGGGGAGGCATCGACTACAGCGACCCGCTGGTGCACGTCACGGGCGCGGGCGGCAGCTATTCGCCGACGGGCGGCGCGCAATTCCAGTCGGCGAGCTTCAGCCTGGTGCAGCGCTCGGCGCGGGGCGCCGCGAAGGAAATGCAACTGAGCCCCGAGGGACTGATGCGCCTCGAGCGCGTCACATTCACCACCTGTCCGGTGAACGACCAGTCGTGGGTGCTGCGTGCCGCCCGAATCGTGCTCGACACCAAGAAGAAGGTAGGCACGGGCCGCGATGCGCGCATCGACTTCAAGGGTGTGCCCATCCTCTACCTGCCCTGGGTGTCGTTTCCGCTCGGCGACCAGCGCAAGAGCGGCTTTCTCTTCCCGACGGTGGGCAGCAGCTCGCGTGGCGGCGAGGAGGTCTCGGTCCCCTACTACTTCAACATCGCCCCCAACATCGACTTCACCTTCCAGCCGATCGAGTACAGCCGCCGCGGCCCCGACACCGGCGGCGACTTCCGCTACCTGACATCGCTGCAGCACGGCGAGCTCGACTGGGATTACCTGCCGGATGACTCGGTGTACCACGCGAGCCGCAGCCGCGTCCGGCTCGTGGATGTCACCGACCTGCCCGACGGCCTGCGGCTCACGCTCGATGGCGAGAACGTCAGCGACACGGAGTATTTCGAGGACTTCGCGACGGGACCGGAAGGCACCAGCACCGCCTTCCTCGATCGGCGCGCGGTGCTCTCATACCGCGACCTGCACTGGAACATCCAGGGGATGGCCGAGCAGTACCAGACGATCGACAGCACGCTGCTGCTCGACAACCGGCCCTATGCGCGCGTCCCGGATCTCACGGTCGACGCCGATTACGGCTGGGGGCCAGGCGACGTCCTGCGCTACGGATTCGACTCGGAGGTGGTCGACTTCCGCCGCTCGGTCGGGGTGAACGGCTGGCGGCTCGACCTCAATCCCACGGCCTCGCTCAACTTCGTCGGGCCGGGATATTTCATCCGGCCCGCCGTCGCGTATCGCGCCACCCAGTATCAGCTCTCCGATACCCTGCCCGGGCAGCGCAGCTCGCCGTCGCGGGCGCTGCCCATTGCGAGCTTCGATACCGGGTTGCAGCTCGAGCGCGCCGCCGGCTCGCGCGACCAGCGCACGGTCACCCTGGAACCGCGGGTGATGTACCTCTACGTGCCCTATCGCGATCAGAGCCAGCTGCCCGTCTTCGATACCGCCGTGCCCGACCTCGACCCGGTGGAGCTCTTCCGAACCAATCGCTACGTCGGTGCCGACCGCGTGGGTGACGCCAACCAGGTCAGCGCGGGCGTCACTACGAGGCTCCTCAACGCCCTCGATGGACGCCAATACCTGACCGCCACTTTCGGGCAGGAATACTATTTCACCAACCCTCGTGTCACGCTGCCCGGCGAGCTGCCGCGCACGGACAGGCGCTCCGACCTGGTTGCACAGCTCGCGCTCACCGCCTTCCAGGACTGGAGCGCGGACGCCGGGGTGCAGTGGGATCCGCAGTCGTCGCAGACACAGCGGGCAGAGGTCGAGGTGCAATACCGTCCCGCCCCCGACCGGGTCATCAATCTGGGCTACCGGTTCGAGCGCGGCATCTACGAGGAGGCGGCGCTGGCGAATACGCTCCAGCCGCCGCCAACGCCGGTTTGCGGAACCCCGGTGACCCCCAGTTGCAATATCCAGCAGATCGAGACCTCCGGCACCTGGCCCATCAGGGGGTCCTGGAGCATCTTCGCCCGGGCGGTATACTCCGTGGCCGACCATGAGGCGCTGGAGCGCTTCGCGGGGTTCGAGTACCGCGCATGCTGCTGGAGCCTGCGGTTGGGGGCCCGGCGCTACGTCGGCGCGCGTCCCACGACCAGCACGGCCCGCACAGGCCCCCAGGACACGGGCGTCTGGCTGCAGCTGGAACTCGCGGGACTCGCCAGTGTCGGATCGGCGTCGGATGCCTCTCTCGTCGACGCTATTCCCGGCTACACTCCGACGGACATGAATTCCAAAGCTTTCCCGGCCCGCTGAGGGCCGTTCCACCGAGGATTACGAGCGCATGCGGCGGCTATTGGTATCGATTTTGGGTGCTCTGGTCTTCCCTCTGGCTTTCCAGGGGGTGGCACTGGCACAGACGCGGGATCTTTCGACCCAGGGGACGCTTCTCGACCGTATTGCCGCGGTCGTCAACGACGGCGTGGTCCTGGAAAGCGAGGTCGACGCGCAGATGAAGGAGGTCACGGCCCGGCTGCAGGCGCAGAACACGACGCTGCCGGCGGACAGCGTCCTGCGCAAGCAGGTGCTCGATCGCCTGATCCTGCAGCGCATCGAGCTGGAGCAGGCCGGTCGCGACGGCATCACGATCTCCGACGATCAGCTGAACGCCGCCCTGGAGGATGTGGCCAAGCGCAACAACATCGCCTTCTCCGATCTGCCGAGCGTGCTCTCGCAGCAGGGCATCGACTACGGCAGCTACCGCGAGCAGATGCGCCAGCAGCTCACGATCGGGCTCCTGCGCCAGCGCGATGTATTGCAGCGCATCGAGGTGACGCCCCGCGAGATCGATCAGTTCCTCGCGAAGCAGGCCAAGCAGCCCGCGGCCAACGAGGAATACAACGTCTCGCACATCCTGATCGCGGTGCCGCCGAACGCCACGCCGGACCAGATTGTGCAGGCGCAGCAGCGCGCCAACGATGTCTACCAGCGCGCCCGCAAGGGCGAAGATTTCAGCAAGCTCGCGGTGGCGTATTCCAACAGTGAGGACGCTTTGGAGGGCGGCTCGCTCGGCTGGCGCCAGGGCTCGGAGCTGCCGACGTTCCTCACCAGTCTCATCCTCGGTCTGAAGCCCGGCGAGGTCGGCGCGCCGCTGCGCACCCCCACGGGCATTCACATCGTCAAGCTCAACCAGGTCCGCAGTCAGGACAAGAAGGACATCGTGGAGCAGATCCACGTTCGCCACATCCTGCTGAAGACCAACGCGCTGCAGGACGACGCCACGGTGCGGCAACGGTTGGAGCAGATCCGCCAGCGCATCGTGGGCGGCGAGAGCTTCGCGGTCGCGGCTGCCGCGTCGTCGCAGGATCCCGGCTCCGCCTCGGAGGGGGGCGATCTCGGCTGGCAGAGCCCCGACATCTTCGACCCGACGTTCTCCGAGCAGGTCGAGAAGCTGAAGGTGGGCGAGATCAGCCAACCGTTCAAGACTCAGTATGGCTGGCACATCGCGCAGCTTCTCGGCCGCCGCAATCATGACGAGACGCAGGAGGTCAAGCGGCTGAATGCGATGGAGGCGATCCGCGCCAGCAAGGCGGACGAGGACACGGAGCTGTGGCTGCAGCACCTGCGCGATGATGCATACGTGAAGGTGATGACCGGCTGAGCGGCCGCGGGCCCCGCCGTGCTGCCGCGCATCGCGCTGACCTCGGGGGAGCCTGCCGGCATCGGGCCGGATGTCTGCCTGGGCCTTGCGCAGCGGCAACTCGACTGCGATCTCGTCTGCCTGGGCGACCGGCAGCTGCTGGCGGAGCGGGCGCGCGCGCTCGGGTTACAGGTTGAATTGCGGCCGTCCGACGGGGCCTCTCGCCGCCACGTGCCCGGGACCCTCGCCGTGGAGCATCACCCGCTGGCCGCCCCGGTGGTTGCCGGCAGGCTCGACGTTCGCAACAGCCCGTACGTGGTGCGCATGCTGGAGCGCGCCTGCGACGGCGCCCTGGCCGGGGAGTTCGCCGCCATCGTCACGGCGCCGGTCCACAAGGGCGCCATCAATGACGCCGGCATCCCTTTTACGGGCCACACGGAATTCCTCGCGGATCGCACCCGCGCGCCACGGCCCGTGATGATGTTGGCGACGGCTTCACTGCGCGTGGCGCTCGCCACCACGCATCTGCCGCTTTCGCAGGTGAGCGCCGCGATCACTGGCGAGCTCCTCTGCGAAGTGCTCGAGATCCTCGACCGCGACCTTGCCAGATGGTGGGGCCTCACGCGGCCGCGGATCGCCGTCTGCGGCCTGAATCCGCACGCCGGTGAAGGGGGCCATCTCGGCGACGAGGAGTTGCGCGTGATCGCGCCAGCCATAGCGCGCATGCGCGAGCGCGGGCTGCGGGTCGCGGGCCCGCTGCCCGCGGACACGGCGTTCGTGCCGCGTATGCTCGCTGACTTCGACGTGGTGCTGGCCATGTACCACGACCAGGGACTGCCGGTGATCAAGCATGCAGGCTTCGAGAGCGCGGTGAACGTCACGCTCGGCCTGCCAATCCTGCGAACGTCGGTGGATCACGGCACCGCGCTCGATCTCGCCGGGACGGGGCGCGCGGATTCGGGGAGCCTGGCCGCGGCCGTCGATCTGGCGATGCAGCTTGCCGCGCGGGCCGCGTGATGCGGCCGGCACGCCTCGAGACGAGGCCGAGAAAGCGATTCGGCCAGCACTTCCTGCACGATCCGGCCGTGATCGAGCGCATCGCCGCCGCGGTCGGCATTCGAGGCGGCGACGCCCTGGTGGAGATCGGCCCGGGCCGCGGGGCGCTCACCGGCCACCTGCTGGAGTCGGACTGTGGCTCGCTCGATGCGATCGAGATCGACCGCGACCTCGCCGGGCTGCTGCAGGCCGAGTTCGCCGCGGACCCGCGTTTCTGCCTGCACAATGCGGACGCGCTGCGACTCGACTTCAGCGCCCTCGCGCGCCGGCGCGGCCAGCCGCTGCGGGTCGTCGGCAATCTTCCCTATAACATCTCCACGCCCCTGCTCTTTCATCTGCTCGCGAGTGTGCGCGACATCAGTGACCTGCATGTGATGTTGCAGCGCGAGGTGATCGCCCGCATGGCCGCGCAGGCGGGCGACCCGGCGTATGGACGTCTCACCGTGATGCTTTCACCCTGGGTGGAGGTGGAGCACCTGTTCGACGTGGGTCCCGGAGCGTTCCAGCCGCCACCGCGAGTGTGGTCGGCCGTCGCGCGCCTTGCGGTTCGGGCCGAACCGGCGTTTTCCATAAGTCCCGCGTTCGCCGCCGTCGTGGCGGCGGCCTTCTCCCATCGGCGCAAGACGCTGCGCAATGCATTGCGCGGGCTCGCGACCACGGAGCAGATCGAGGCTTGCGGCGTGGATCCGGCCACCCGGCCGGAGACGGTGTCGCCGGTCCAGTTCAATGCTATTGCGGGTACGGTGAAGCTGCCGTCCGCCGCCAGCTGAGTTAGGATTGTCCGCTCGCCGCCTGCGGCGGCGGACACTCTCCCGTGCCTGTGGCTTGACTAAGGGCCGTATCATGTCCACGTATCCATACCGTCGCATCCTGCTCGTGGTCGATCTCACCGACGACAGCCTGCAAATCGGCAGGCGCGCTCGCGATCTCGCGGCCACGCTCGGCGCGGAGCTCGAGCTGCTGCACGTAGTGGAGTTCATGCCGGTCGAGCCGATGGGAGAGACGCTCATGCCTTCGGTTCGCATCGAGGACGAATTGCTGGCACGCGCCCGCCAGCGCCTCGCCGCGCTGGCCGGGGAGCTCGGTCTGCCCGGTGCCCCGCACCGCGTGGAATGCGGCAACGTCAAAGCGGAGATCGTGCGCGTGGCGCGCGAGCGCCAGATCGACCTCATCGTGCTCGGCAGCCGCGAGCGCCATGGCCTGTCCATTCTGGTGAATTTCACCGAAGACACCGTCCTGCACGCTGCGCCCTGTGACGTGCTGGGAGTGCGGGTCGGCAAAGCCGCGGCCGGTTAAAATCGATGGCATGAGCCAGGAGCCGCACAAGATCCGTGTCGAGGTCAGCACCAGCTACCTCGACGAGCAGTCGAGCCCGCGCGAGCAGCGCTACGTCTTCTCGTACACCATCACCATCCGCAACGAGGGCCAGCGTTCGGCCAAGCTGCTCACGCGGCACTGGATCATCACCGACGCCAACGGCAGGGTGAAGGAGGTCCGGGGCGAGGGGGTGGTCGGCGAGCAGCCGCAGCTGGAGCCGGGACAGGGCTTTCGCTACTCGAGCGGCGCGGTGCTCGAGACACCGGTCGGCACCATGGAAGGCAGTTACCAGATGATCGATGCCGACGGAAAGCAATTCGACGCCCCGATCGCACCCTTCCGGCTGGCGATCCCCGGAATCCTGCAGTGAGCCGCCATGCCATCGGCGACATCCAGGGATGCTGCGATGAGCTGCGTGCGCTCCTGACCCGGATAGGGTTTTCCGCGGACCGCGACCGGCTGTGGTTGGTCGGGGATCTCGTCAACCGCGGCCCGCAGTCGCTCGAGGTGCTGCGCTTCGTGCGTGCGCTCGGCGACAATGCCATCGTGGTTCTCGGCAACCACGATCTGCACCTGTTGGCGGTCGCCTGCGGCTGCCGCTCGGCGCGCCGCTCGGACACTCTCGACGACATCCTGCGCGCACCCGATCGCGATGCCCTGCTGGAATGGCTCGCCGGCCGGCCGCTGGCGCATTTCGAGTCCGGAGACCTGCTGGTGCATGCTGGCGTCGTACCACAGTGGACCGTCGAGACGACGATGGCGCTGGCACGTGAGGTCGAGGTCGCCCTGCGCGACGATCCGCGTAATCTCTTCGATCACATGTATGGCGATGAGCCGGATCATTGGAGTCCCGATCTCACGGGCACCGATCGCCTGCGCTTCGCCATCAACGTCCTGACACGCATCCGTGTCTGCACGAGCCAAGGACGCATCGACCTGCGTTTGAAGGGAAAACCACCCCCGCCCGGCTCCGCCTGGATTCCGTGGTTCAATGTCGAAGGGCGCCGCACGCGCGACACCCGCATCGTCTTCGGTCACTGGTCCGCGCTCGGTCTCGTGCTGCGCGACGATGTGATCGGACTCGACTCCGGGTGCGTCTGGGGCGGGACTCTCACCGCGATGGATCTCGACGACGAGTCCGCCGGCCACGCTCCGGTTTCGGTGCCGTGCAGCGGCCATCAATCACCTGACGAGTAGGAGGCCGGCATGAAGCCCCTGCAAGCATTCAACCTGCAACAGTGGATCGATCGCAACCGGCACGTGCTCAAGCCGCCGGTGGGCAACAAGCAGGTGTTCGAGGAAGGCGATTTCATCATCATGGTGGTCGGGGGCCCCAACGCCAGACAGGACTACCACCTCGATCCCGGGCAGGAGTTCTTCTATCAGCTCGAGGGCGACATCGTGCTGCGGACCGTGCAGGACGGCCGGCCGGTGGATGTGCCGATCCGCCAGGGAGAAGTGCTGCTCCTGCCCGCCAACGTCCCCCACTCGCCGCAGCGGCCCGCCGATACGGTGGGCCTCGTGGTCGAGAGGCGGCGTCGTCCGGACGAGCGTGACGGCTTCCGGTGGTACTGCGAGCGCTGCGGCAACCTGCTGCACGAGGAGTTCATCGCCCTCTCCGACATCGAAACGGAGCTGGCGCCGCTCTTCGAGCGCTTCTACGCCAACAGGGAGCAGCGCACCTGCTCGCGCTGCGGCACGGTGCTGGAGCGCGTCCGGTGAATGCGCGCCTGCAGCTGGACGGGCAAGAGGTCCGCGTCGACCTCGCACGCCCGTTCGACTTGAGCGTGGAGCTCGATTTCCAGGGCTCTCAGGTGCGCCATTTCGGCGCGCCGCGCGCCTGGTCGCAGGCCTACTCGGTTCCGGGCTTCTCCGGATCGGTCGTGAGCGGGGCGAGCTGCAACTGCGAGTCGATCACGCTGATTCCCCACTGCAACGGCACTCACACGGAGTGCGCTGGCCACCTGACACGGGAGCCGCTGCATGCTCAGCGAGTGGTGCCGCGGGAGCTGCTGCCGGCACTGTTGCTCTCCGTGACGCCAGTCCCTGCTGATCAGACATCCGAGAGCTCCGAGCCGGTGCCACGACCGGGCGATCGTCTGGTCACGCGCGCTGCGCTGCAGGTGGGCTGGCCGGCGAAGCCGCCATTCACGCCGCGAGCCCTGGTGATCCGCACACTGCCCAACGAGCCCGGCAAGCGGGCGCGTGACTACAGCATGATGACGCCGCCCTATCTCAGTCGCGAGGCGGCGCACTACCTCATCGATCTCGGGATCGAGCACCTGGTCGTCGACCTGCCCTCGATAGACCGCTCGCACGATGACGGTCGGCTGACGGCGCATCGGCTTTTCTTCGGCCTGCCGCCCGGTGAGGTGGCGCTGGCCCGCGCGGCGCGGTCGCGAGCCACCGTCACGGAGTTGGTCTACGTTGCCGACGAGGTTGCCGACGGGGCGTATCTGCTCCAGCTCCAGGTTCCCGCGATCAACGGTGATGCGGTGCCCAGCCGCCCATTGCTCTACCGCCTGGCCGCCTGAAACGGCCTTGCAGCGCATATGACTCACATCCCTCAGGACACACTGGAATTCGCCCGCCGTCAGGATGAGGCCGATCCGCTGCGCGGCTTTCGGGAGAAGTTCGCGCTGCCTCGCGGCAGGCAGAACGAGCCGCTGGTGTACCTGTGCGGCCACTCGCTCGGGCTGATGCCGCTCGGCGCCCGCGGCCTCGTCATGGAGGAGCTCGACGACTGGGCCAAGCTCGGGGTGCTTGGACACGAGCATGCCCACCGCCCCTGGATCCCCTACCACGATAACCTCCGCGACGGTCTCGCGTCGCTCACCGGCGCGCGCGCTGGCGAGGTCGTGGCGATGAGCTCGCTGACAGTCAACCTGCACCTGCTGCTCGCCGCGTTCTACCGCCCGAGCGGCGACAGGCGTCGCATCCTCATCGAAGCCGGGGCGTTCTCCTCCGATCGGCACGCAGTGGCCTCCCAGATGCTCTGGCGCGGCCTCGACCCGCGAGAGGCGCTGATCGAATTGGCCCCCGCGGCAGGCGCGGACATCGTTGCGGAAGAATCGATCGAGGCCTACCTCGAAGAGCACGGCTCGACGGTCGCGCTCGTCCTCTGGCCGGGGGTGCAATACAGAACCGGTCAGGCTTTCGACCTCGGCAGAATCGCCCGCGCGGCGCATCGCGCCGGATGCGTGGCCGGTTTCGACCTCGCTCACTCCATCGGCAACGTGCCGCACGCCCTGCACGACATCGAGGCGGACTTCGCCGTCTGGTGCAGTTACAAGTATCTCAACGCCGGGCCTGGTGCGATCGGCGGCTGCTTCGTGCACGAACGGCACGAGCGGCCTCACCTCGCAGGCTGGTGGGGACACGAGGCGGCGACGCGCTTTCGGATGGGGCCCGAATTCCATGCGGCGCCCGGCGCCGCGGGCTGGCAAATCAGCAATCCGCCGATCCTCTCGGCCGCTCCCCTCATTGCCGCGCTCGCTGTCTTCCGCGAGGCGGGCCTGCAGAGATTGCGGCAGAAGTCGCTGGCGCTGACCGGCTATCTGGAATGGCTGCTCGACCGGCTGGCTCCCGAGGTGCAGCTCATCACGCCGCGCGCGCCTGACTCACGCGGCTGCCAACTGTCCATTCGCGTCATCGGGCCCTCCGGGCGCGGCCGACGGGTATTCGATGCCTTGACGGCGGCCGGCGTCATAGGCGACTGGCGGGAGCCCGATACCATCCGCCTCGCGCCCGTTCCGCTGTACAACGGCTTCACCGACGTCTTCCGCGGCGCAGAAGCGCTCGCGCAGGCCTTGCGCCGCGAGCCGTGACTCCGCCAACCGATCGGCCCGTCAACATCGTCGGCGCCGGCCTGGCGGGCGCGCTGCTCGCCGTGTTGCTGGCGCGCCGTGGATTCGCGGTCGAGGTTCATGACCGCAGGCCCGACCCGCGCCTGGCCGGCGGTGAGCGTGGCCGCTCCATCAATCTTGCGCTTGCGGCGCGCGGCATCGCGGCGCTCGAGCGGGCCGGCATGATGGAGCGCGTCCGGCCGCTCATGATTCCCATGCGGGGGCGGCTGATCCACTCCCTTGCCGGTGAGACTCAGCTGCAACCCTACGGCCAGCGGCAGGAGGAGGTCATCTACTCCGTGAGCCGCGCCGACCTCAACCGCGTGTTGATCGAGGAGGCGGCGCGGCACTGCCGCGTGAATCTGCGGTTCCGGCACACCTGTCTGGCTGCCCTTCCGGAGGCAGGCATGCTGCGCTTCCGCGACGAGAATACGGGCGCCGAGCGAAGTGTGCCGATGGCGCCGACCTTCGCCACCGACGGCGCCGGATCCGCGGTGCGCGCCAGTCTCGCGCGCGCAGGCCTCGTCGAGGTGCGGGAGGATCGGCTGGATCACGATTACAAGGAGCTGACCCTGCCTGCGGCACCCGACGGGCGCCACGCAATGGAGCCGCACGCGCTCCACATCTGGCCTCGCGGCGGCTTCATGCTCATCGCGCTCCCCAACACCGACGGCAGCTTCACCGCCACCCTTTTCCTGGCGCGCAGCGGCCGTGACAGCTTCGACTCACTCGCGGGACCGGAAGACGTCCGTTCGCTGTTCCAGAGAGAGTTCCCGGATGCGCTGCGGCTCATGCCGCGTCTCATAGAGGAATTCACCAGTCATCCGCAGGGGCTGCTCGGCACCGTGTATGCGAAACCCTGGCACATCGGCGGCCGGCTCTTGCTCCTGGGCGATGCCGCCCACGCCATCGTCCCCTTCCATGGCCAGGGCATGAACGCGGCCTTCGAGGACTGTCTCGTCCTCGACGATCTCCTCGACCGGCACGACAGCTGGGAGACTCTGTTCGCGGACATCGAGCGCTCTCGCCTGCCCAACACCGCCGCCATCGCCCAGATGGCGCTCGAGAACTACATCGAGATGCGCGATACGGTGCGCGACCCCGGCTACGTGCGGCGCAAAGCGCTGGCCATGGAGCTGGAGCGCCGCTTTCCGGACCGCTTCATCCCGCGCTACTCGATGGTGATGTTCCACCCGGAGATCTCCTATGCCGAGGCGCTGCGGCGCGGCAGGGTCCAGGAAGAGATCCTGACGGAACTGGCCAGCCGCAGCGCGGGCGGCGAAATGGACTTGAACCAGGCCCAGGCGCTGATTGCGGAACGCCTGTCCTAGGCTGCGACCTGGCGTGGGTGCCCGACGCATGCGTCCAAGGCGAGCGCAAACGTCCTGTGCTGTCGCGACCGAGGCTTCAGTCCGCTGACGTATCGTTCCATGCACCAGAAGGCGGTGTATCGCGAACGGTCTCTTTCGTGGAGCCCGTGCGGGCGATCTTGTCGGCATCGGCGATTCCCTTCTCAACGCCCCTCTGCTCCCGCCGAGGCGAAGCCGCTTCGCCAGGCCGCTGCGGCGCGGCCACCTCGTCCCGCTTCTCTGTCATTGCCGTTTCTCTGCGCGTTGGTTGATACCTTGACCGTGAGCATCAACCATACCCCGACCCGTCCACGCTGCAGCACCTGCAACGAGGAACGCAATTTGCGTAGGAGTCCGCTCGAGACAGGAAGGAGTGATGGCATGCGAAGATTGACGATCGTCGTAACGACGCTGATGCTGATGGGCGCGCTCGGCGCGTGCTCGTCCGAACGCGTACGTTCCGACTATGTTGGCCCCGCCTCATTGGATCAGGACCAGGTTGCTCAACTGCTGAACCAGCAGGGATATACGGACATCACCGGGTTGCACAAGAACGGCAACGATTGGATCGGTGCGGCTACGGACCGGGACGGCCGGCAGGTGAATTTCGACATCGACAAGGACGGCACGATACACACGAAATGAGCGCTGCGGGATGCGCTCGGCCTGCCGCCGCTCAGAACGGGGTGCGGATTATGAAACCGACGGGCCATCGGTGTATGCGAATCTTGCTTGCGTAGCGCGGATGAGCTTGTCACTCAGCTTCCAAGAGTATCCGAGGCTCCTGGCCTTCAGCAGAAACTCATTCGCGCGGGCGGGCTCGCCTGCAATCAAATAGAGCCGCCCTAAGTTCAAGTACGGCAAAGGGTTCTCGGGATCGGCCTCGCGTGACTGCTCGAGGTGCTGCTTGGCGTTGTCCATGTCGCCCAATGAGATCTCTGCTGCGCCAAGGTTATTCAAAGCCAATGACCAAGGGTCGCGGGAATACGTACCTGACCCAAGCCAAATCATGTGCCTCATCCAAGGTCGTTGCGCAAGAGTCTCGAGAAAGCGCCTCGAATGCTGAGCCGACGCCTCAAACTTCCGCTCTCTCAGCAGGCGCAGCCCGCTCAGTTGGTCGCGCCAGAAGAATCCCAAAACGCGTCCGGGCAGCAGCAGGACGACAACGAGGACGACGATTTGTGCAACGTTGAAGTGAAGCTCAATGATGGCCCACGCCAAAACGAGGGCGCCCAGGCCGACCCCGAGGAAGTAGTATGCCTTGCGCCGCGCGGTGCGAGTCATGATTCAGCAGATTGAGGCGGGGTTCAACATCAGTGAGCGATTTCCTCGAGACATGACTCGGGGTTCGGTGTGGCTGATCAGTGTCCGTGCGGACCGGCGAAAACAATGGCCAGGACGGCAGCCACAATGGTCGCTGCCGATGAGATCGCCACGGCCAGAAAAGTGAACCGACGCGTACTCATCACCTCAAGCTTGCTTTCGAATTTCGCATCCACTCTGTCGATCTTCGCGTCGAGTTTGTCGAACCTGGCATCAAGCTTGTCGAACTTAGCGTCGAGCTTGTCGAACTTCTGGTCCAGAGACTTGCGCAAGTCGCGCAAATCCACCTCGAAAACCGCAAAGCGCGAGTTGACTTGGGTCACTTCCCCCTCGATTCTTACGAATCGTGGCTCGAGCCGCATGAAAATGTCTTCCACAGGAAACTCCTCCCTCATGGCGCGCATACGTGCCTCCGTCGCGCATTGAGTGCCATCGATGCGCGCCATTAGAGCATGAGCACAGCTACCGGGGAAGTCTCAAAATCTGTGCGAATCCAATAGTTTCTTCGAGTTTCGCCGTCATTTGTCGCGTTGGACACGACGTTCTCTTGCGCGTTGGACTAGACGTCGTACCGCAGTCCCTGACGAGCAGCTTACGACGACAATAATCATGGCAGCGAGAGCAACCGCGTCGAAACACGGGCTTACCCGTCGCGCGGCGTCACCGCGGTGGCACGCCGAGCGGAGCAAGCGTCGTCAGATAGCTCAGCATCGCAAGCACGATGATGAAATACAGCGTCACTCCATAGGCAGACGGCGTGTCGGCTGGCCGCTCCTTTTCGAATGCACGATAGATCGCCCCGCCGGCAACCAGCAGCAACAAGGGCTGTGAAAAGAAGGCGGCAAAGAGGACCGCCGCGCAGGTGATCCCGATGCGTCCCGTACGACCGATCGCGACCATGGCCTGTCCGCCGTCCAGCTGCCATACGGGGATCAGATTCATGACATTGATGAAGGCCGAGAAGCTTGCGAGAGCGAGCCAGAGCCGGTCGTGGGTCTGCACCCAGATCAGGCCGCATAGCGCCGCACCGCCGGCGCCGGCGAGCGGACCAGCCAGACTGACTTGCGCGCGCACATCCGGAGTCACTCCTGCTGCAGTCCAGCGGACATAGGCGCCGAACCCGGGAATGAACATCGGCAGATCGGCAGCCAGACCGCGCCTTCGCACTTCAACGAGATGCCCCAGCTCATGGACGAGGATGAGCACGGCCATCCCGATTCCGAAACTGGCTCCGTAGAGCCCCCAGTAGAGCGCGGCAAAGGTCGCGAAACTCAGCAGGAAGGGCAGCTTCAGCAGGGAGAGCAGCATCTTCCCTTTGAGGAGAACGGCTGCGACCGGGGCCAGCGGACCCAACCTGCGCGTCCAGGCGGGCGCATCGCTCTTTCCCGGCTTTGCACGCGTCTGCCCGAGCTTCGCCAACTCGGTCAGCTTTGCGCGCACCCATGCGGCCTGCGACGAGTCCGCGGGAAGCAGCTCGAGCGCGGCCTGCCAATCCGCTCGGGCGGCGATCAGATCGTGACTCTGCTCGTGCGCGCTCGCGCTGCCGGCCAACTCCTCCAGTCGGCGCGCGTGCGTCAGCGCATGGCATTGCGGGCACGCCAGGCTGTCGGGCGCCACGGGCGCGCCACAGCTCGCACATTTATCGGGCGCGATGATGACAGCCAAGCCTGAGGACTTCAGGCGGCGCCCGCGGTTTTGACCGTGTAGGGTCCCGACAGATTCAATTTCCGGGCAGCCGTGAACTTCCAGGCGAAGCGCATACCCACGAAGAGAATGACCAGTCCGATCAGCCCATTCAGCGGATCCCTGAGGTCGAGAATCGGCGAGGCGATGCCGAGCCACGCCAGTACGGCAATCATCCTGCCGGCACTCATCCTGACATGCGGCGGCGCGCCGGCTTCGGCAGGCGGCGCCGCGGGTTGGGCGGACTGCGTGCTGGATTGGGCGGCCTGCGTCTCAGCGCGATGATGCTGCCGGGCCTGATAGATCGCGATCGGCACCGCGGACATGGATACTGCAACATAGGTGAGCAGGACGGCCACCACCTGGTAGCGCAGTCCCCCTGCTCCGCGCGACCCCATGTGCATCGCCTTGCCGACGATGAAACCGACCGCCAGCGACACGTAGCCGATGATGAGGCCGGTGGCCAGCGCGAATATCACGTAAAGCGCAAACCCGGCCCCAGCCCCCAAGATGCCACAGGCCACCGCACGTCCGAACGCCGCATGCGAATCCCGAGGGATCTGCGCCCGAATTTTCTCCGTGCAGGCCGCGCAGACCGGCGTCCCCTTGATCTGAAAATAAGAGCCGCTGATTGGACGCGCACACACGCCGCACGTCATGCTTGCCTTGTTGGGCACGTACTCGGCGGTAGCGAATTGCGGTGTTTGCGACTCGCCTGCTTTCATCCTCGTTCTCCTCGGTGAGCCCGACCCCGTCATTCTGATGCCCGTCATTGTGTCCGTTTGGACACGATCGGCAAGGTCCGCCTTCACAAAACGAGATGCGTCCCGCGCGGCGGGGCGGTGGAGCAGCCCATGGGCGCTATGCCTCCGGCAACATGATGGCGTGCGTCGACTTCACTTCCTCCATGACAAAGTATGTGTGCGTCTGCTGCACCCCACGCACGGATGCGATGGTATCGCCGAGCAGCGTGCGGTAGGTCTCCATGTCCTTGACGCGGACCTTGAGCAGATAGTCGAACCCGCCGGCCACCATGTGACACTCCATGATCTCGTCGTGCGCCCTGACCACCTCCTTGAAATGCTCGAAAGCTTCCGGAGTCGTGCGATCGAGTGAGACCTCGACGTACGCCAGCAGCCCGAGTCCGAGTTTGCGTCCATTCAGGCGCGCGAAATAGCCGTCAATGAAGCCCGCAGCCTCGAGTCGCCGGACCCGCTCCAGGGTGGGGGTAACGGTGAGATTGACCTCCTTGGCGAGCTGGGAAACCGGGATGCGCCCGTCCTGCTGAAGCCGCAGGAGAAGCTTGCGGTCCACCCGATCGAGGGGACGATCGGTGGCGGACGGTGCCTTCTGCTGTCTGGCCAGACTTTTGGTGGACATGGCAGTGAAGTTTACTGCTAATGCGGCCAAAACGTGAAAATATTCTCTGTCTCATTGGGTACGATGAGCACAATTCACTAGCTTCTGGCGATCTGACTTATGGTAGCTGCCCTCTCCGAGAGGCGCCCGATCCGCCCGCGCGATGCGAGCGATCTCGGTGCCCTGCGAGATCTCATTCGCGCCGCCACGCTGCGCCCCGAGGGCGAGGCGGTCGCGGAACTGCGTGACGCCCTGCTGCCGCTGACGGATACGCTGCAGGCCGCCCGGGTCCGGGCCATGCGCTGGGTCGAGGTGGCTCGCGAGCATGCGGGCTCCAGGCCTCTGGCGGAGTCGCTCCTCGATCAGTTCCCGTTGGACAGCCGCCAGGGCAAGGCGCTCATGAGCCTGGCCGAAGCGCTGTTGCGCACCCCGGATACCCGGTGTGCGGATCGGCTGATCGCCGAGCGGCTGGCCGCGCTGCGCGAGGGCGGACCGAAGAGCTCCGATCTAACCGTCCGGCTGTCGATGGCCCTGCTCGGCGCGGCGAGTCGCATCCTGCCGGACGCAAGCGCGGGACTGACGACAGACGCGCGCCGTCCACTGTTGACGCCGGTAGTGACGCCTATCGTACGGGGCGCCCTCCGTCGCGCAATGCGGATAATGGGACACGCGTTCATCGTCGGTGAATCGATCGAGTCAGCCCTTGCGCGCGGCCGCCGCGACCGGGAGCTCACCCTGTGCTCGTTCGATGTGCTTGGCGAAGGCGCGAGGTCCGAGAGCGATGCAGAGCGGTATTTCGCCGCGTACGAGCGCGCAATCGACGCGCTGCGCCTGCAGGAGGCCGACTCCGTCCACGGTCGGTCGGGCATCTCGGTGAAGCTGTCCGCTCTCGAGCCGCGGTACTCCTTGACGCAGCATCCCAGAGTGATGGAACGCCTGGTCCCGCGGATGCTGTCCCTCGCCCGCCGCGCCTGTGCCGCCGGAATCGGACTGACCGTCGATGCCGAGGAAGCGGATCGACTCGATCTGTCGCTGGACATCCTTGCGGCCCTCGCCAACGATGCCGGCACGCGCGGCTGGGGCGGGCTGGGGCTCGCGGTTCAGGCGTACGGCAAGCGGGCGCCGCGGGTGTTGGATTGGGTCGCGCAGCTCGCCACGCATACCGGCCGGCGAATGTCGGTGAGGCTGGTCAAGGGCGCGTATTGGGATGCGGAGATCAAACGCGCCCAGGAGCGCGGACTCGATAGCTTCCCGGTCTATACGTCCAAGACAGCGACCGACGCCAGTTACCTCGTCTGCGCGCAGCGGCTGTTTGCGGCCCGCGACGTCATCTACCCGCAGTTCGCCACGCATAACGCCCTGACCGTGGCGGCGGTGTTGGCCATCGCGCCCCAGGACGCGGTCTACGAGTTCCAGCGCCTGCACGGCATGGGGCAGGGGCTGTACGACGCGGTTCGCGCCGATACGAGCAACCTGCCGCCGGTGCGCGTCTACGCGCCGGTCGGCACGCACGAGGAGCTGCTGCCTTACCTGGTGCGCCGACTGCTCGAGAATGGCGCCAACACATCCTTCGTACATCATTTTCTCAACAAAGACATCCCCGTGGAGCAGGTCGTGGGCCAAATCATTCCCAACTCCGCCGCAACCGAAGGCGGCGCGGCGCGAATCCGCGAGCCGGGCGACCTCTACCGCTCGCGGCGCAACTCCCGCGGCGCGGATTTCGGCAACCCGGCGGAGCTCGCCGCTCTGCGGGGCGAGCTTGCGGCGGCGGCAGGCGGCGCGTATGCCGGCGGCCCCGTTCTGAGTCGTGCAGAGGCGACCGCGCCCAGCGTTCCGGTGCTGTCGCCGGCCAATGCAGCGGTTACCGTAGGCCTCACGCGGGATGCGACAGAGGCGGAGATCATCGGCGCGATGACCAGCTGCGCGCGCGCGCAGCGCTCGTGGGATGCGACACCCGCCGAGCAGCGCGCCGCCTGCCTGGAGAAGGCGGCGGACCTGTTGGAGGCACGCCGCGGCCTCTTCCTGCACCTGCTGGTTCGCGAGGCCGGCAAGACGCTGCCCGATGCGATCGCGGAGATACGCGAAGCGGTCGACTTCTGCCGCTACTACGCGCGGCGCGGGCGCGAGCTGTTCGCCGCTCCCGAAGAGCTCGCCGGCCCCGTGGGCGAGCGCAACCTGCTCTCCTTCCAGGGCCGCGGCGTGTTTGCCTGCATCAGCCCGTGGAACTTCCCGCTCGCCATCTTCACCGGACAGATCACCGCCGCGCTCATGGCCGGCAACGCGGTCTTGGCCAAGCCGGCACCGGCTACGACGCTGGTGGCGCATGCCATGACGCGCCTGCTGCATGAAGCGGGCATTCCTCGCGATGTGCTGCAATTGGCGCCGGCCGATGGGCCGCTCTTCGGTGCCACCGCCCTCACCCACCCCGCGCTCGCGGGTGTGGCCTTCACGGGCTCGACGGCCACGGCCGCGACCATCAACCGCACGCTCGCCGGACGGGACGGTCCCATTCTGCCGCTCATCGCCGAGACCGGGGGAGTCAACGCGATGATCGTCGACGCAACTGCGCTCCCGGAGCAGGTCGTCGACGACGTGATCGGCTCCGCCTTCACCAGTGCCGGACAGCGGTGCTCGGCTCTGCGGGTGCTCTACGTGCAGGAGGAGATCGCCGATCGCGTCCTCGAGATGCTCATCGGCGCCATGACGTGTCTGCAGGTCGGCGATCCCGCCGATCCGGCGACTGACGTCGGGCCCGTCATCTCCGCGGACGCGCACAAGCGCCTCCACAAGCACGCCGAGCGGATGAACGCCGAGGCGAAACTGCTGTATGCCTGCCCGGTGGACCATTGCGCGGACCGCGGCCACTTCTTCGGCCCGCGGCTCTTCCAGCTCGACTCAGCCGATCAGCTGAAGACCGAGGAGTTCGGCCCGATTCTGCACGTGTACCGTTACCGTGCCGAGGAGCTCCCGCACGTGTTGCAAGCCATCCGTTCCACGGGCTTTGGTCTGACGCTGGGCGTGCACTCCCGGCTGGAGAGTCTGGCGGAACACGCCTTTCGGACGCTGCCGGTCGGCAACACCTATGTCAACCGCAACATGATCGGAGCGGTCGTCGGCGTGCAGCCCTTCGGCGGTCAGGGGCTCTCGGGAACCGGCCCCAAGGCCGGCGGCCCGAACTATCTGCAGCGTTTCGCCACCGAGCGGACTCTCACCATCAACACGGCGGCGATCGGCGGCGCCGTGGAGATTCTGTAGCGCCTGCCGGCAGCAAGTGAGTGAGCGGCCCAGGCCGTTCCAATCAACGTAGCGCGTCCGCCAGCTCGGGGAAGGAGCCGATCGGCTCGCCGCACACGTTGCCGCGACACAGGTAGGCCACTGCGGCGCCCGCGGGTGTCTTCTGCGCAATCGCCTCCGGCAGTCCCGAAGCGTCGGCCGGAACGGCGAGCACCATCCGCCGCGGTGAATAGACTCGGGCCAGCTCGCTCTGCCAGCTCGCGATCGTCTCCGGCTCGCCGCGCAGCACGATGATCTGCGGCGGATGCAGCAGCTCCTCGAGCGCGATCAGCAGGCTCACATGGCCCTGGGGGTACTTCTCCATCATCGCCCATCCCGCGCGTACGGTCCGCTCCGCCGATTCGAGATAGCGCGCCTCACCCAGCAGGTACCCCATCCGCTGCAGCGCAAATGCCGCCACGCCGTTTCCCGCGGGCGTTGCGTCGTCGCCGAAAGACTTCGGCCGGTGGATCAGCCGCTCGTGATCATCGGAGGTGAAGAAGAAGCCGCCGCTCGCATCGGTGAAGTGCAGCAGAATGACCTCCAGCAACTCGCGCGCGAACTGCAGCTCATCGGCGCGGAAGCGGACCTGCTGCAACTCCAGCACGGCATCCGCGAGAAACGCATAGTCATCCAGATAGGCGTTCAGATGTGCGCGGCCATCGTTGTAGGTGGCAAGCAGCCTGCCGTCGCGCCACAAGCTGCGGCGCACGAAGTCCAGCGCCCGCCCAGCCGACTCCGCCAGATCGTTGCGACCCAACGCGCGTGCCGCGATGGCCATGCCACGGATCATCAGGCCATTCCAGGAGGCGAGAATCTTGTCATCCCGCCCGGGACGGATCCTCCCCGCGCGGATGCGCAGCAATTTCTCGCGCGCCGAGCTGAGCGCGGATGCGATGCTTTCCGCGGAGCGCGCCAGTTGGGTGGCGATGTCCTCCAACGAGCGAAAGACGTGCAAATGCCACCGGCCTTCGAAGTTGGGCTCGCGATCGAGGCCATAGCGCGGCGCGAACGCCTCGTACTCCTCTGCCGTCAGGGCCGCGCGCACCTCGTCGCGGTCCCAGACATAGAACTTGCCTTCGTGCCCTTCCGAATCGGCGTCCAGGCTCGAGTAGTAACCTCCTTCGGGCGACTGCATCTCGCGGCGCACCCAGTCGGCCGTCTCACCGGCCACCTTGCCGTAGAAGGCATCGCCGGTTGCAACATACGCGTCGGCGTACACCCCGAGAAGACTGCCGTTGTCATAAAGCATCTTCTCGAAGTGCGGAATCATCCAGTACTCGTCGACGGAGTAGCGACAGAAGCCGCCGGCGAGCTGATCGTTGATGCCGCCGTCGGCCATTCGCCGCAGCGTCAATCCCGCCATGTAAAGCGAGTGCAGATCCGGCGTGTCGCTGTCGGCGCCCGCGCGCCACTCCCGCAGCAGCAGCTCCAGCGACTTCGGATGCGGAAATTTCGGCGCGCCGCCGAATCCGCCGAAGCGCGCATCGAACGTGCGCTCGAGCGTCTGGCGACAGAGGCGCAGCGGCGCATCGCTCAGCTCGAGAGCCGCCGCGGGCGGCGGCGGCTCCATCTGCGCGAAAGCCGACATCAGCGCCTCGTTCTGCTGCCGCAGCTCGGCCTCGTGCTCGCGATGGTATTCGGCCACGCGCAGCAGCAAATCCCTGAAGGCCGGCAGCCCGAAGCGCGCCTGCTTGGGGAAATAAGTGCCGCCGAAGAACGGGCGGCGGTCGTCCGGTGTCAGAAACATCGTGAGCGGCCAGCCGCCGGAGCGCTGCGTCAGCATCTGCTGCGCGATCTGGTAGATCCGGTCGACGTCGGGGCGCTCCTCGCGGTCCACCTTGATGTTGACATAAAGCTCGTTGAGCACCTGCGCCGTCGCCTCGTCCTCGAAGCTCTCCGCGGCCAGCACGTGGCACCAGTGGCAAGCCGCATATCCGACGCTGAGGTGGATGGGCCTGCGCTCCCGCAGCGCCCGCGTGAAAGCCTCCTCGCCCCAGGGGTACCAGTCCACCGGATTGTGCGCATGCTGGCGCAGGTAGGGACTGGTCGCGGTGCTGAGCCGGTTGGTGTATTTGGGCGTGCCGTCCGGGTTCAGGTGTCGGATGTCCATGTGGCCCGCAAGAATACCCCCATCCTCGATATACTGCCGCCCCGCCGAGCCGCCCATCGAGTCCGCATTGGTTGCCACTTCGTCCCCCTCCCGCACCGACAGCGGTCTCACTCGGGAGCTGCGTCTCAAGCGCGGCGAAGAGCGCCGACTGGCCGGCGGACATCCGTGGGTCTTCAGCAATGAGATCGACTCGGACGCCATGCCGCTCGCGGCGTTCGCGCCCGGCGAGCTGGCGCAGATCACCTCGCACCGTGGCCAGTTCCTGGGATACGCCTACGTCAACCCGCATGCGCTCATTTGCGCACGAATCCTGAGCCGGGATCCGGCACACGTCATCGACCGCGAGCTCATCGATACCCGGCTGCGCGCCGCGCTCACGCTGCGGGAACGGTTGTACCGCGATCCGTACTACCGGCTGGTTTTCGGGGAATCCGATGGGCTGCCCGGGCTGGTTCTCGACCGTTACGGCGATGTGCTGGTGGGACAGATTGCAACCGCAGGCATGGAAGCGCTGCAGGATACCGTCACCGAAGCGGTGCGCGCGCTGCTCTCGCCGGCCGGCCTTTTCTGGAAGAACGACTCGGGCGCCCGCCAGCTCGAGAATCTGCCGCAACGGGCGGAAGATGCCTTCGGCGAGATCCCCGCGCAGATCACCGCCGTCGAGGGCGCCCTGCGCTTCACCGCGCCGGCGGCGCAGGGCCAGAAGACGGGCTGGTTCTACGATCAGACTCATAACCGCTCGCGGCTCGTGCGCTATCTCTGGCCTCGCGCCCGGGTTCTGGACGTGTGCAGCTACGTGGGCGCGTGGGCCGTCACCGCCCTGAAGGCGGGCGCCGCCGCGGCGAGCTGCATCGACTCCTCGGAGACGGCACTGGAGTTCGCCCGGCGCAACGCGCAGGCGAACGGTGTCGCGCTGGAGGCGATCCGCGCCGATGCCTTCGAGGCGATGAAGGCGCTGCACGAGCGCGGCGAGCGCTTCGATGTCGTGGTGCTCGATCCGCCGGCCTTCATCAAGCGCAAGAAAGACATTCCCCAGGGACAGGCCGCGTACCGCAAGCTCAATCAGCTCGCCCTCTCGCTCATGGACCGGGAGGGGCTGCTCGTCTCGTGCTCCTGCTCGTACCACCTTGCGCCCGAGGAGCTGGTCGCGGCGATACAGACGGCCGCCCGCCATAGCGGCCGTCTCGTGCAGATCCTGGAGTCCGGCGGCCAGTCGCCGGACCATCCGGTGCATCCCGCCATCCCGGAAACGCGGTACCTCAAGGCGTTCTTCTGCCGCGTCACGCACGAGGTCGGCTAAACTTCGCCGCCATGATCGTCTACCCGAACATCGACCCGATCGCGCTTCGGCTGGGTCCGATCAAGGTGCATTGGTACGGCATCATGTACCTGCTCGGGTTCGGCACCGGCTGGCTGCTCGCGCGCTGGCGCGCGTCCCGGCCGGGCTCGACGTGGAAAGCCGTCGATGTCGATGACCTCGTCTTCTTCACCATGGTGGGCGGGATTCTCGGTGGCCGGGTGGGTTATGTCCTCATCTACGGGCTCACCTTCTGGACGGCGCAGAATCCCTGGTACCCGTTCGAGATCTGGGATGGGGGCATGTCCATTCACGGCGGTTTCATCGGCGCGATTCTCGCGCTCGCCCTCTTTGCGTGGCGCCGCGGACGCAGCGTCGCCGACGTCTTCGACTTCTCGGTTCCGCTGCCGGAGCCCGGTCTTTTCTTCGGCCGCATCGGCAATTTCATCAACGGCGAGCTGTGGGGCAAGACGACCACCCTCCCCTGGGGCTTTCTCTACAGGGGGGAGGTCCGCCAGCCATCGCAACTCTACGAGGGCTTCCTCGAGGGCATCGTGCTGTTCGTCGTGATGTGGTGGTTCACCTCGAAATCGCGCCCCAGGCTCGCCCCCTCCGGACTCTTCCTGCTGCTTTACGGCACCTTTCGCTTCCTGGTGGAGTTCGTGCGCATGCCGGATGAGCAGATCGGGTATCTCGCCTGGGGTTGGCTCACCATGGGTCAGGTGCTGTCGCTGCCCATGATCCTGATCGGCGGCGCGTTGCTGACCTACGCCTACAGCACCCGCATGCCCTCGGGTAACTTCGCCACCGCGCAGTGAGCCGCGCGCGATGAAAGCCTATCTCGATCTCGTGCGCCGGATCCTCGAAAGCGGCGCTCGCAAAGGCGACCGCACGGGCACCGGAACGCTGTCGCTCTTCGGCGAGCAGATGCGTTTCGACCTGTCACAGGGCTTCCCGCTGGTCACCACCAAGCGCGTCCACCTGCGCTCGGTCGTCTGCGAGCTGCTGTGGTTTCTGCGGGGCGACACCAACGTGGCCTGGTTGCGTGAGCAGGGAGTCAGCATCTGGGATGAGTGGGCGGATGAGCGCGGCGAGCTGGGACCGGTTTACGGCAAGCAGTGGCGTTCCTGGCTGGCACCGGACGGGCGCTCCATAGACCAGATCCGCATGGCCGTGGAGCAGCTGCGCGCCACTCCCGACTCCCGCCGCATCCTGGTCAGCGCCTGGAACGTCGGCGAGCTCGAGCAGATGCGCCTCATGCCCTGCCACGCGCTCTTCCAGTTCTATGCGGCCAATGGCCGGCTGTCATGTCAGCTTTATCAGCGCAGCGCCGACGTGTTCCTCGGCGTACCCTTCAATATCGCCAGCTACGCGTTGCTCACCCACATGTTCGCGCAGCAGTGTGACCTCGAGCCCGGCGAGTTCATCTGGACCGGCGGCGACTGCCATCTGTATCTCAATCATCTCGAGCAGGCGAAACTGCAGCTCTCGCGTGCTCCGTTCCCGCCGCCGCGGCTCAACATCCGCAGGCGCGCCCCGACCATTTTCGACTACACGTACGAGGATTTCGAGTTCGTGGGCTACCAGCATCATCCCGCCATTGCCGCTCCGGTGGCCGTCTGACATGACGCGCCAACCCTGGTTCGAGGTCCGCGGTTCCGCGGTCCATGGCCTGGGCGCCTTCGCCCTGCGCCGCATCCCCAAGGGGACCCGCGTCGTCGAGTACCTCGGCGAGCGCGTGTCGCACAAGGAAGCCGACAGGCGCTACGAGAGCAAGGAGGCGAACGATGCCCACACCTTCCTCTTCATCGTCGACTCGAAGACCGTCATCGATGCCGGTGTCGACGGCAACGAGGCACGGTTCCTCAATCATTCCTGCAACCCGAATTGCGAATCGGTGATCGAGAACCGGCGCGTGTTCATCGAGACGATCCGTACCGTCGAGCCGGGCGAGGAGATGACGTACGATTACCAGATCCAGCGGGAGGAGGACGACCCGCCCGGGATAGAAGAGGTATTCGCCTGTCACTGCGGCTTCCCGCAGTGCCGCGGCACCATGCTCTGGCCGCCCGACCCGCCCAGGGACTCACGGCGGCCGAGACGCAAGACGGCAAAGAACAAACAGAAACGGCGGGCGCGCGACGCCGGCCGGCGGGGGAGCGACACGAAAAAGTCAGCCAGGAACTCCAGCCGCGCGCGCCGGACCGCCAGGACCTCTTCGCGGCGCCGCTGACGGCGCACGGCGCTCTCCTCATGAGCCAGACCCGTCGCTGGAATCTGACAGCGGTCATCGGCGCACTCGGCGTCGTCTATGGCGACATCGGCACCAGCCCGCTGTACGCGCTCGATGCGACGCTGACCGTGGCCGGCCGCTTCGACCGCGAGCTGGTGCTCGGCGCGCTATCGCTCATCCTCTGGGCGCTGACGATCTCGGTCACCGTGAAGTATGTCAGCGTCATCATGCGCGCGGACAACGACGGAGAGGGCGGCATCCTCGCGATGTTCGCTCTCGCGCAGCGCCAGCTCATCGCCGGCAGCCTCTGGGGGCGTGTCGCAGTGTGGCTGGCGCTCGCCGGCACCGCGTTCTTCTTCTGCGACTCTCTCATCACTCCCGCCGTCTCCGTGTTGAGCGCCGTCGAGGGCATGGAGGTCCTGAACCCCGCGCTGAAGAGTGCGGTGGTTCCGGTCACGGTCGGAGTGATCGTCGGCCTGTTTGCCTACCAGCGACACGGCACGGCGCGCATCGGCAGTCTCTTCGGCCCCATCATGGTGGTGTGGTTCGTGGTGATCGGACTCACCGGCGCCGCCGCCATCCGGCACGACCCGATCGTGCTGATGGCGATCAATCCTCTCTACGGCATCCAGCTCCTCGTACACCGTCCGGGTGTCGCGCTCGCGATCATCGGCGCGGTGTTTCTCGCCATCACCGGCGGTGAGGCGCTCTACGCGGACATGGGACAATTCGGCAAGACGCCGGTGCGGGTCGGCTGGTTCGCGCTCGTGTGGCCGGCGCTCGTGCTCAACTACTTCGGGCAGGGCGCGCTGCTGCTCGCGCAGGGAAAATACCTGCCGCTCGCCCTTTATCTGCTGGTGCCGGAGCCGGCGCGGCCCTGGATGGTGATCCTGGCGACCGCGGCGACCGTGATCGCCTCACAGGCGGTGATCTCCGGCGCGTTCTCGATGGCGCGCCAGGCGGTGCAGCTCGATCTCCTGCCGCGCATTCGGGTTCTGCAGACCTCGGCGACCGAGCAGGGCCAGATCTACGTGCCCGTGGTCAACTGGCTGGTGTTCATGGCGGTGATCGCTTTCGTGGTTGGCTTCGGCTCCTCGGCCGCGCTCACCGGAGCCTACGGTGCGGCCGTGGTCGGCACGATGTTGGTCACGACGATCCTGGGCTCCTTCGTGGCGGTGACCCAGTGGAGCTGGTCGAAGTGGTCGGTGGGAGCGCTCTTCGGCCTGCTGATGATCGTCGACACGATCTTCGTCCTCGGCAACATGACCAAGGTGCCGAGCGGCGGCTGGATTCCACTCACGCTGGCGGCGATGCTGTTCACCGTCTTCATGACGTGGCGCAGCGGACGGCTCGAGCTGCGTGCCGCGCTCGCCAAGATGGCCGTGCCACGCAGCGAGCTGCCGAAGCTGATCGCGGGGACGTACCGGGTCCACGGGACCGGGGTATTCCTCGCCAGCGATCCGAACCTCGTGCCCTCGGCGCTGATCCGCAATATCGAGCACAATCGCGTCGCGCACGAGCGGCTGATCATCCTCAACGTGGAAGTCGTGCGCACGCCCCGCCAGGATCCGGTGCGTCGCGTCGAGATCGAGGAAACGCTGCCCGGCGTCTATCTGGTCCACGCGCGATTCGGCTTCATGGAGACTCCGGACGTGGGCCAGGCGCTGAAATCGTGCCGGGCGCGGGGCCTCAGAGTGTTCACCGAGGACAGCTCGTTCTTCGTCGGCCAGCACGTGGTGCGCGCGCGGCCTCTGCCGGGTTGGAAGGGCCTGCAGCGGCGTCTCTTCGCGCTGATGCAGCGACACAGCACCCAGGCCGCGGAGTTCTTCCGCATGCCGTTCCGCGGCGTGGTCGTGCTCAACACCGTGGTCGAGATCTGACTCGATAACCCCGTCATGGTCCTGCAGCAACCCCTCATTTCGCTGATCGCCGCAATGGCCGAGAACGGCACCATCGGCCGTGACAACACGCTGCCGTGGCGGCTACCGGATGATCTGCGGCGCTTCAAGGCCCTGACCATGGGCAAGCTGCTGCTGATGGGTCGCAAGACCTACGAGTCCATCGGCCGGCCGCTGCCGGGCCGCACCAATATCGTCCTCACGCGGGATGGGGATTGGCGCGCCGAAGGCGTGGTCGTCGTGCGCTCGCTCGGCCAGGCGCTGGGCTTCGCGCGCGAAGCCCAGGAGCTGGTGGCGATCGGCGGTGCCGAGATCTACCGTCTGCTCATGCCTTTCGCGCGGCGCATCTACCTGACGCTGGTGCACGCAGACATTCCCGGCGATGTCTTCTTCCCGGACTTCGACCCGACGCAATGGGCCGACGTCGAGTGTCACAGCTATCCAGCGGACGAGCGCCATGCGTATCCCTTCACGTTCGTGACGCTGGAGCGCAAGAGCGAGCCGCAGGCGCCAGGGAATTACTAGGGCCGCAGGTCGACACCGCACCTCGGGCACTTCACCGGAACTTCCGAGTCGTCATCCGGTGGGATGATCGTCCCATCAGGCCGGGTGATCGGCCAGGGCGCCTGCCGCGACGCTGGCTTGCCAATGAATGAAAGTTTCCGTATTCTTTCCATTGGAAGGTGATGCCCTTGCCCGTACCCCTAGCAAGCCCCGCGGCCGCAGCCGCGGTCCTGTCGAAGGCAACCGTCCGCGCCGCCGAGCAACTGGACGTGCGCCAGGCGCAGCTCGCCAAAGTGCTCGGCCTGAGCGCTGCGACCACATCGCGGCTGGCGGCCGGCAGCTGGCTGTTGCCGCAGGACAGCAAGGCGTGGGAGCTCGCGGCAGCGTTCGTGCGCCTTTACCGCTCGCTGGCGGCCATCACGGGCGGGAAGGCGCAGGCGATGCGCGATTGGCTGCACTCCGGCAACGACGCCCTGGGCGGCGAGCCGGCGCAGCGGATTCTGACGGCCGAAGGACTCTTCCATGTCATCCACTACCTGGACGCCGCGCGCGGTCGCATCTGAATCGACGGCCTGCGAGCTGGCGTTGTGGCGCGCAGTGGAAGCGCAGCACGTCGTGGCGACTCGCGCGCTGGTCGACAGCGTCGCGGAGCAGGAGATTCTGGAAACCGTGCTCGAAGCCTCCAAGCGTCCGATCCCCGCTGCCTGCGCCGGCTTCGATTACCTCCTCTACACCCCCTTCCGCTATCCGCCGCCGGCGCGCGGCTCGCGTTTCCGCACCTACGGCGATCCGGGGGTCTGGTATGGGGCGGAAGAGGTGCGGACCAGCTGCGCGGAGCTCGGCTACTGGCGGTGGCGCTTCGTGCGCGACAGCCAGGGACTCACGCGGCTCGACGGGGTTGCGCACACCGTGTTCCAGGCGGTGGCGCGCGGCAAGACCGTGGACCTGCGCGACAAGCCATTTGCGCGCGACGAGCGCCTGTGGACCCATTCGGAGGACTACGGTCCCTGTCAGGCTTTCGCACGCGCCGCCCGCGCCGCGGCGACGCAGATCATCCGCTACGGCTCGGTTCGCGACCCGGAGCATGGGGGCTGCGCAGCCGTGCTCGACTGTCGCGCCCTCTCCGGCACCGGCGGTGTCCGGCAACGGCAATCATGGTTCCTGACCGTCGACAGGCACCGGGCTTCCTGGATACGCTCCGGAGCGGGTCGCACCGCGACCTGCGAATTTGCCTTTGAGCCGACTGGGGAATGAATCTCATGCGACACTTTCGCGGCGCGCGACTCCTTGCCCTGCTGGTCATCGGCGTCATGTCTCCCTTCCCCTCCTTCGCGGCGCACTGGGTCGTCGTCGGCAAGCCTGCCGGGCATCCTGACGGCAAGGTCATGGTGGACACCGACTCCCTGCGGAAGGTGGACCCGTTCATCATGGTCGATATCATGACGGTGTATGACACTCCCCTCATGAATGCTCACGACATCACGCTCGACAGCTTCGTGCAAAAGACCGCGTTCGACTGCGCAATGCGCACGTCCGTCGGGGTGAGCACGACCGGCTATCTGAAGGGCAAGCCCGTAGGCTCCAGCCGGGACATGCCCGACTGGAAGAGCCGGATGGAGCCGTTGCCGGACGACACGATATCCAATCGCATCTACCTGACAGTGTGCCGACCTGCCGCCTCGAAGCCGAAATCGAAGTGAATTGCAGAGCGTTGACACGTGGCTAGCGTTCGATCGCAGCATGTCGCGGCAGTCGGTGTCGCGGAGCATGGCAATTCCGCGGTGCTGATCACCCTGGGGCCGGATGGACGGTTTCTCGATCGCCGCCGGGTCGACCTCACCTCCGGCTTGCCGACACACCCCTATCATCATGAAGGCTCCTGGGCCATTGGCCGCTACGCGGACAGTCCCTGGGCGCGCAAGACAACCCTGCCCGAGGCAGTGGCTCTCGTCGAGCGGGTGCACGCCGCCGCGGCACGCGGCGCAAGCGACAGCCTGGAGGCGCTCGCCGCGGCGGTGCCGATGCGCATAGCGGCCATCGCGATACGCAAATGCCCGGCGCTTCCGGACGGAATCGAGGCACGGATCGCCGACACCCGCGCGGCGAATGTCGCGGACTCCGTGATGTATCGCGAAGCGCTGGCCGCTGCGGCACGGACGCGCGGTTGGTCAGTGTGCTGGTACGACCGCGAGCAGGTGTTTGCAGAGGCCGCCGGCGCGATTGGCGCCGAGGACATCGATGACTTCCTCAAGGCGCTGGGACGATCGATCGGGCCGCCGTGGCAGGCCAGGCACAAGATGGCAGCGGCCGCCGCCCTTGCGGCCATGCGACCGTGAGCAAGCCGGCCGCGGAAATCGACATCCCGATCACGCTCGTTCGCGACCTGCTGCGCGCTCAGCATCCTGATCTGGCGCAGTTGCCGATCGTCGAGGCGACCTCCGGTTGGGACAATGCGATTTTCCGGCTGGGCGAAGCCATGGCCCTGCGGCTGCCGCGGCGGGCGGCGGCGGTCGCATGCCTGGAGAACGAGCAGCGTTGGCTGCCGCTGCTGCACGAGCGGCTCCCATTACCCGTCCCTGTGCCGATCCGTTTCGGACACCCCCAGGAGCCGTATCCCTGGCGGTGGAGCGTGACACCCTGGCTTGCCGGCGAGACCGCCGATCGGGCCGCGCCTGGGCGCGATCAGGCGGGGGTGCTGGCGGCCTTCTTCGAAGCCCTGCACACGCGCCCGCCGGAGGATGCGCCGCGCAATCCTCATCGCGGCATGCCGCTGTCGGAACGCCACACCAGGCTCGTCCGCTGCATCGAGAGTCTCGCGACACGGGGGCGCGAAGTCGATCCCCGTCTGTTGCGGCTATGGTCGCAGGCGGTGGAGTGTCCCGTTGACGCGTCGCCCACCTGGATTCACGGCGACCTGCACGCCCACAACGTACTCGTCGCGCATGGCCGCATCGCCGGCGTGATCGATTGGGGCGATGTCGCCCAGGGCGATCGCGCGACCGATCTCGCGGCAGTGTGGATGTTGCTGCCGGAGAGAGGCAGCCGTGAGGAAGTCATCGCGAGGTGCGCGTCAGTCTCGTCCGATACCTGGCGACGAGCGCGCGGCTGGGCGCTCCTGCTCGCACTGATCGTACTCGAGGCGCAGGATCCGGCGCTCACCGGACCGGCGGAACAGACGCTGCAGCGCCTGCTCGAAGGACCCTGATCGGATCGCGCAGGACACCGAGAGCCGCGGCCAGCGACATCGCCCGGGTGGCCTGAGCGACACGCCATTCCGAAACGTGACCTGGCACGCGGTCCAACGTATCATCCTCCGAGCCCTCCCCGGGCAATCCAAAGAAAAGCTGCAGCGAAAGGCGTCATATGTCCGCACCTCATCGCCACCTCAGGAACGCCGGATGGGTCGCCATGGCGGGCGCACTGCTGCTGCTCAGCGGTTGCGGCATCAACAATATCCCGACCTACAAGCAGCAGGTCGACGCCGCCTGGAGCCAGGTATTGAACGAATACCAGCGGCGAACCGACCTCGTTCCGAACCTGGTGGCCACCGTGAAGGGCTATGCCGCGCATGAGGCCAGCGTCCTCGAGGCGGTCACGGAAGCCCGCGCGAAGGTCACGCAGACGCAGATTCCGTCCAACATCCTCACCAATCCGAAGGCGTTCCAGGCCTTCGAGCAGAACCAGGCGACCCTGGGCGGCGCGCTGTCGCGCCTCATGGTGGTGACCGAGAACTATCCCAACCTCAAGGCCGACCAGAACTTCCTAGCCCTGCAGGCCCAGCTCGAGGGCACGGAGAACCGGATCGCCGTGGCGCGCCGCGACTACATCCTCGCGGTGCAGCAGTACGACACGGAGCTCACCACCATTCCGGGCCGCTGGTACCACTCGCTCTTCTATGGCAGCTATCAGCCCATCCAGAACTTCACCATCTCGGAGCAGGCGCAGCAGGCTCCCCAGGTGAAGTTCTAGGACGTTGATACTGACATGAGCGCACGCCTGATAGCTTGCGGAGCTCGCTGGCCGCAGTGGCTGCTCACCTGGCCGCTCGCCTGGCTCCTCATCCTCGCGGCGATCCCCGCCGGCGCGGCGCAGAACGCTTTCGATGCCGGCATGCCGCCCTTCCCTGCGCTGACCGGCCCGGTCGTCGACGACGCCCACCTGCTTCCCGCGGATGTCTTCGATCAGCTCTCGCAGAAGCTCTCGGCCTATGCCCAGACGAATGGCACGCAGGTCGTGGTGGTCACGCTGCCAACCCTCAACGGCTATTCCATCGAGGACTATGGTTATCAGCTGGGGCGCCACTGGGGTATCGGCCAAAAGGGCAAGAACAATGGCGTGTTGCTCATCATCGATGCGGGTGAGAAGCAGATGCGCATCGAGGTGGGCTACGGCCTGGAAGGCACGCTCACGGACGCACAGAGCTTCCTGATCATCCACAACGTGATCACCCCGCATTTCCGCCAGGGCGACTTCGCTGGTGGGATCACTGCCGGGACCAACGCCATTCTGTCTGTATTGGGCGGTCATCAACTGGCGGTCCAACAGCAGCAGGTCCGGGATCGAGGCGGGACCGGCTTCCTCATGTTCCTCATTCTCTTTTTCGTCATCCTGCCCCTCCTGCGGCGGATGTCGGCGCGGGGAGGCGGATGGGGAGGCTCCGGGGGCATGGGCGGCGGCTGGTTGGGCTGGCTCGCCCTCGGCATGCTGAGCGGTGGCGGCGGCCGCGGCGGCGGCTTCGGTGGCGGCGGCTTCGGCGGCGGTGGATTCTCGGGCGGCGGCGGCTCCTTCGGTGGCGGCGGCGCCTCGGGAGGCTGGTAAGTCATGATCCGCTTCTCCGCCGAAGACCGGGCCCGGATCACGGCCGCCATCCATGCCGCCGAGAAGAACACCAGCGGCGAGTTCGTGGCCGTCGTGGCACGCGCCAGCGACCACTACGTGCTCGCACCCCTGCTCTGGTCGGCGATTCTCGCGCTGCTCTTTCCGGGCGCCTGCCTGCTCGGCGGACTGCACGAGCGATGGGTGCTGCTCTACCAGTTGCAACTGCTCATCTTCATCGTGCTGACCATCGTGCTCCTCACCATACCGGGTCTGCACCTGAAGCTCATTCCGCGGCACGTGAAGCACGCGCATGCCAGCCGGATGGCGCAGGCGCAGTTCTACGTCCAAGGCGTGCAGCTCACGCCGCACCACTCGGGCGTGCTGTTCTTCGTCTCGCTCGCGGAGCGCTACGTCGAGATCGTGGCCGACAAGGGCATCCACGAGAAGCTCGGCGAAGCCCACTGGCAGGGCATCATCGACGCGTTCGTCGCCCGAGTGGCCAGAGGTCAGGTGGTGGACGGGTTCGTGGATGCGATCGCCGCCTGCGGCGCGGCCATGGCCGAGCACTACCCGGCGGATCCCGCCGCTGCGAACCAGCTGTCCGACGGTCTGATCGAAGTGTAGCGGGGGCGGCGGACTAGCGGACCACGTTGCCGACTGCCTCGGCGAAATAGCCGATGTTGTCCATCCTCAGCCCGGCGACGTTGATGCGGCTGTCATCCATCATGTAGACATGATGACGCTCGCGCAGCTCGCGCACCGCCTGCGGGTCGACGCCAAGGTAGGAGAACATCCCGCGCTGACGCGCGATGAAACCGAAGTCCTTGCGCGGACACGCCGCCGCCAGCGCCTTCACCGCCGCGGTGCGCAACTGTTGGATCCTGAGGCGCATCGCATCGAGCTCTCCCTCCCATGACGCGCGCAGCCGCTCTCCCGTGAGGATGGCGTGCGCGATCGCCGCTCCATGATCGGGCGGCATGGAGTAGAGACCGCGCGCGATCCGCATGAGCTGGCTGATCGCGGCATCGGCCGCGGTGGGCGTCGCGCTGAGGACGTGCAGCGCGCCCGTGCGCTCGCGATAGAGGCCGAAGTTCTTCGAGCAGGAGACGGCGACCAGCACCTCGGGCAGCTCCGCGCAGAAGAGTCGCGGCCCGTACGCATCCTCCGCCACTCCCCTGCCGAGGCCCTGGTAGGCGATGTCGATGAACGGCAGCAGTGAGCGGCGGCTCATGACTCCCAACAGCTCGCGCCACTGGGCATCCTCCAGATCCGCGCCGGTCGGGTTGTGACACGATGCGTGCAGCAGCACCACCGAGCGCGCTGGCAGGCGATCGAGCGCGCCCAGCATGGCGTCGAAGGCCACCCCGCCGGTCGCCGGATCGAAGTAGGGATAGCGCTCGAGCCGCAGTCCACAGTTGGAGAGCAGCGGCACGTGGTTGGCCCAGGTGGGCGTACTGACGTGCACCACGGCATCCGGTGCCGCGCCGCGGATGAGCTCCGCGCCCAGTCGCAGCGCGCCACAGCCGCCCGGCGCCTGGATCGTCCGCAGCCGGCCCGAGGTCAGTGCCGCATGACCGCGCCCCAGCACGAGCTGCGCCATCGCCTCGTTGAATCCCGCATTGCCCACGGCTGCGACGTACGTCTTGGTCGTTTGCCGGGCGAGCACCTCCTGCTCCGCCTCGCGAACCGCCTTCATGACCGGCGTTTCCCCCGCATCGTCCCGAAAGACGCCGACGCCCAGATCCACCTTGCGGGGATCCTGATCGGCGCGAAACGCGGCCATGACGCCGAGAATGGGGTCCGGCGGCAGCCGGTCGAGATGCTCGAGCACGTACTTCTCCCCTCATTGGCTCAAAGTCGCCGGACGGCGCTTCGAGCGGCCAGCCATTTTACTCGAGTCTACCCGCAGGCCCAGGACGGCCTGGGCCTGCTTACTGGCTTGCTTTTGGAGTTTCCTGGGGATGCGGCTCGGCCAGGGCGGCGAGGAGCAGCTCGACCAGCTCACTGTCCCAGATGAGCTGCTCGGGATCGGTCACCGCCACGTCCGGCACCATCAGGCTGGCGAGGATCAGCTCGCAGGCGCTGTCGGCGTTGCGGCGGGCGAGCGAGCCGTCGCGCCGCCCCTGCTCGAGCAACCGCTTGAGGCGCGTACGCACCATCATGTCCCGCTCGTGCAGGCGCCGCTGCAGCGGCTCGGGCAGATTGCGCCCCCGGCGGAAGGAGAGCAGCGTTCCCAGCTCCCGCCGCGCCTCGAGCGCGGCGACCAGGAAGGCCGCCAGCTTGTCGAGCGCGTTGCCGGGGGCGGTCTCGGCGCGCAACAGACTGTCGGTGAGCGCCTGTGCCGTGCGGGCATAGCACTGATCGACGAGCTCGAAAGGCTCATCGAGCCAGTCCGGGGCAACGCCGAAGGGCTCGCCCGCGGCCTCGACGGCGATGGCCGGCCATGGAATCCGGTGATCGCCCCGGCGCGCGATCAGCCGCGTGGCCGCATCGACGATCTGCGCGCGGGAGAGCGGATGGCTCCAGTACCTGGCCGGCGACGCCGGCAGAGGCTCCTCCTCGTTGGAAGCCGGCAGGGAAGAAAGTTTGGTGAAGTCGAGAACGCGCATTGGGCCCTCCTACCACGATCGAAGCAACGCCCATGCCAACGGCGAGCCGCCCGCGAGAAGCCTACTCCGCTACGACGGGGCGCGAAAGCCCGCGAATGGTGCAGTGGCGCGCCCCGCGCTCCATGCGGATGCAGACGATCGGAGTCAGGAGGCGCTGGTGGAGTTCACACTTTTCCAACGCCCGATTCTAAGCGCATCCCGGGCGCTGAGATAGCGCGGCGGCTGCGCCTGCATCGGCAGCGGTACCCGCTCGGGCACCGCATGCGGCTCCAGGGCCTCGCCGGCGGGAGGCAGATCCGTTGCGCCAACAGGGCTGGCCCCCGGGGCGAGGCGCTCCTGCAGCGCTGCCAGCTCCAGCGGCGGCTCGGTCTCCTCCGGTGTCATCAGCAGGCGGTGCTTGCGCAACCACAGGCCCGCGCCCGTGCGGCTGGTCACGACCGTGAGCGGCACGGCCAGCACCATTCCCGCCAGCACCGGCAGCAGCCACCAGATGTATCGCGGCGCGAATGCCAGGATCACCGCGCCCCAGACGATGCCGATCGCAAGATGCCACTTGTGCCGCAGCAGGGCTTCCAGCACCCCGATGCCGCGGTCGCCGCGCTCCTGCGCATGCCAGGCAACCGGTTTGCCCAGCAGCGTGGTCACGACGAAGGTCGTGTGGAACAGCATCATCGCGGGGGCAAGCAGAATGCTGAAGAGTTGCTCGATGGCGAGGCTGAGGAAGAGCCGGGGACCGCCGCCGAACCCGCGGCGCAATCTCGCGTCCTTCACCGCCAGCAGCGCGCCAAAGATCTTCGGCAGGAAGAGCACCGCCACGGTGACGGACAACAAAGCCACGATCTCGCCGTTCCGGTACTGCGGCCAGGTTGGAAACAACGCGTACGAGCCCGGCTTGAAGTATTGATATCCGTGTATCGCATCGAGGATCACGACGGTAGAGCTCAGGAGCAAGACCAGCAGCCACAACGGCGAGCTGGCATAGGAGAGCACGCCGGTGATCAGATGCAGCCGGCTGAGCCAGTGCAACCCGCGCATCGGCAGCAGCCCGAGGTGCTGCAGATTGCCCTGGGCCCAGCGGCGATCGCGTGCCGCATAGTCGATGATGTTCGACGGGACCTCTTCCCAGCTGCCGCTGTCTTCGGGGACCAGCCAGACCTGATAGCCCGCGCGCCGCATGAATGCAGCCTCGACGAAATCGTGACTCAGGATCTCACCGCCCAGCGGCGGTGCGCCCGGCAGGCGCGGCAGGTCACAGAAGGCGGCGAACGGCTGCAGGCGCAGGATGGCGTTATGGCCCCAGTAGTTACCCTCGCCGAGCTGCCACCAGGCGAGACCGCTGGCGAGCATCGGGCTCGAGAGCCGCGCCGCAAACTGGATCAGACGCGCGAAGAACGTCTCCCGGCCCGCCGGCAGAGGCAGCGCCTGGATGATTCCGGCCTGGGGATGCGCGTCCATGAGCCGGGCCAGCATCACCAGGGCTTCACCCGACATGATGCTGTCGGCATCGAGGACGATGGCGTAGTCGTAGGCGCCGCCCCAGGCGCGCACGAAGTCGGCGATGTTGCCCGCCTTGCGGCCGACATTCTCCGTCCGCCGGCGGTAGAAAATCCGGCCGCGGGCATGGTGCCGGGCAGTGAGCTGACGCCACGCGGCTTCCTCCGCCGCTGCGACCTCGAGCTTGCGCGTGTCGGAGAGAATGAAGAGATCGAACGCGCCCTGCTCCGGCAGGCGCGCGAGCGAGGACCAGATGACATCGAGGCCGGCCATGACCCGGCCGGTCTCCTCGTTGTAAATCGGCATGACGATGGCGGTACGTCCTGCCAGAGGACGGCCGGCAACCTCCTGCGGCTTGAGCGCCACCGGGTCGCCGCCCCGCAAGCGCACGAGGAAGCCGGCCAGCGCCGTCCAGAAAGCTCCCGTGATCCAGACAAAGAGGATGTAAAAGAGGACCAGGCCTGCCTTCTTGAGTCCGGTCAGCCCGTTGGCGGCGAGAATGTCGCCCATCATTCCGGTCGCCGCCCCCGCGGTCAGCAGCGTCAACGACAGGAAAAGTGCCCGGCGCCAGTGCCCAGCGCGGCGCACGGCCTTGTCGGCGAGCATTGTTACGCTCCCGGCGGTGTCCACTGGTAAGTCCATGTCTCGCTCAAGGCTTCGCCATACAGGTCAAGATAACAACGCAAATCGACCGGCTGATCGCCCGCGGGTTTCACCTGAATCGCCACGCGCCAGACACCGTTCTCAGGGACCCGCTGAACGGTCACCTGATCGACCGTGCCGCCGTCCGCGGACACGTCTGCATGTACTGGTTGCGAGGGCAATAAGGAATCGAGGTCGCCGCCGGAGAAATCTATGAGAACAAGTCGCATGCCTGACACCGGCGTGGTGCCGTTCAGCACCGGGCCGAAGCGCGTCGCCACCACCTTGCCGCCCGGCGGCCAGCGGCCCGCGGAGCTGAGGTAAGCCGACATCAGATACGAGAACCGGACCGGCCTGTGCGGCACCACGGGAGCGCTCGGCACCCAGTACGCATCGATATTGTCGTGTATTTCCTCGTCGCTCGGTATCTCGACGAGCTCTATGCCGCCTTTGCCCCAGTCCCCGAGCGGCTGGATCCAGTAGCTCGGCCGCCGCTCGAACTGCGAGTCAGGGTCCTCGTAGTCGGCGAAGTTCCGGTCCCGCTGGATGAGGCCGAAGCCCTTGGGGTTATCGTCCATGTAACGATTGACTTGAAGCTTCGCCGGATCATCGAGCGGCCGCCAGAGCCACTCCCCAGTGCCGGTCTGCATCATCAGGCCATCGCTGTTGTGCACCTCCGGCCGCCAGTCGTCGAACGGCCGCCCATCGGAGCTCTCCCCGTAGAGGAACATCGAGGTCAGCGGGGCGATGCCCAGCTTGTCCACGGCCTGCCGGGGGTAAAGAGTTGCGGTGACCTGCACCTGGGTGATCGTTCCCGGGCGCACGTCGAACTGGTAGGCACCGGCGATGCTCGGGCTGTCGAGCAGAGCATAAAGCGTCAGGGTCCGCTGGTCCGGTGCCGGGCGGACCAGCCAGAAATCGGTGAAGTACGGGAATTCCTCCCCCGAGGTGCTGGCGGTATCGAGCGCCAGGCCTCGCGCCGAGACTCCATATCCCTCGTTGCGCCCCAGAGCGCGGAAGTAGGAAGCACCGAGAAAGGCGATCACCTCATCCTTGTAGCCGGGCATGTTCAACGGGTAATGCACGCTCAGACCGGCGAAGCCGAGGTTGGCGGGCAAGGTGATTCGCGGCACGCCATCCCCGAACTGAAACATCGACGGGCTGTAACCCACCGCGCGGACCCCGGAAGGCAGCACCTCGTAGACATTCACGCGGCGATCGAAGTTGAAGCCGCGATGGAAAAACTGCACTTCGAACATCGATTGGCCGTGCCAGAGGGAGGCGGCCGAGCGGAAGTGGATTGCGCCGTATTGCTCGTAGCTGAGCGTCGCGAGCGCCCGCGGGAGCGGCGTCGAACGGACGCGGTAGGGCCGCGCGGCACGCTCCTGCGCAATCCGCTGCACGGTTGCGAACGTGAAGGGCTGCACCGGCTGCTGCTGGGGCGGCTGCGATTGCTGGGGCGGTGGCTGCGATCGCTGCTGCGCCGGTTGCTGCGATCGCTGCTGGGCCTTCCGGGCCGGGGGATGCTGCTGCCGCCGTTGTGGAGTGCGCACCGTCTGACCGCTCACCGTGGTCAGCAGGAGTAGCGCGAAGGCTGCGGCGGCTAACTGTGTTCGACGAAGCGGCAACACGAAGGCTCCCCGGCTGACCCGGCACAAACGACGTACTCATACCGCTCCCGGTCTTCGCGGCACAAAGAGAGCCCTTCTGTCGCCATCGAGCGACAGTCCAGTGGCTCTGCTCTGGTGAAATCCGGAGGGATTGTCGCAGCGTAACTCATTTGTAGGGTCTGAAAAACATGTCGGACGAGGCTGACGGCGCAGGGAAATTATGACACCGGCGGCCCCCGCGGCGTGCGTGGCAGGCAGCCCACACCCTCCGGCCGCTCGCGCACCCGATTGGGCGGCCAGCCCGCGCCCCCGCACCGTGCTGGTGCACCTACGGCCCAGTCCGCGCCTGCATCTGATGCAAGGCATTGATTGTTAACGCGAAACTCACTTGGCATAGCTGATGCTTGGCCTGCCCGCCAAATACATCCATTCGCCAGCCAGAGGGGCTCCCATGCAGAAGCGTTTGTTGCATCGAATCCAAATCGTCGCGCTCATCAGTGCCACCGGCGCCGCCCCGGCAGTGTCGCTGGCGGCCGATTCTCCGGTCACGACGCTCTCGCAGCTCCTGGCCAACTCCGGCATCACGGAGTCCGGCTACGTGGCCGCCTCCTACTACGACTCGTCCGGCTACAACTACTATCACCAATTCGATACCTCGCACGATACGTTCCAGCTCGACCAGGCCAGCCTGCAGCTCGCCTACCAGCCGAAGTCGGGATTCGGAGCCGTCGTGGACGTGATCGCAGGCGAGGACGCGAAGATCGTCGACGCCGCCGAGAGTGCCGGGCTCAGCGCCAATTCGTTCGACCTCCTGCAGGGCTACGTGCAGTACGTCACGGGCAATCTCACGGTGCAAGGCGGCAAGTTCACCACCCTGGCCGGCGCCGAGGTCATTGCGCCGACGGGCAACACGAACTTCTCGCGCTCGCTCCTTTTTTTCGCGGAGCCCATGACGCATACCGGCCTGCGCGCGACGTACGCGGTCACCGGCACGCTGAGCGTGATCGTCGGCGTCAACAACGGCTGGAACTACACCAAGATCGATTACGGCTCGAAGACGGGCGAGTTCGGTATCGCCTACAATCCCAACAAGTACTTCTCGCTGACCTCGCAGGTCTATGCCGGCAAGGATCCGGTGTACGCAGGCGAGCGCACGCTCATCGACACCGTCGCGACGATCAATGCGACCTCCGCGCTCTCGTTCGTGGTGAGCTACGACTGGGGCAAGCAGGAAACCAGCACGGCGACGCCCGGGGTGCTCACAGGGGGCGACTGGGACGGGGTGGCCGGCTATGTCAATTATCAGATCAACAGCCAGTGGCGCGTGTCGGTGCGTGGCGAATATCTCGACGACAAGGACGGCACCACGGTGGTGACCGGCGTGCAGCAGAACCTGAAGGAAGGTACGCTGACCTTCGGTTATGATCCGGTCGCGAGCTTCGAGCTGCGGCTCGAAGCCCGTTATGACACCTCGAGCGAGCCGACCTTCCTCAAGTCCACCAATCCCGTGCCGCAGTACGCCAGCAACCAGACCGAGGTCGCCGTGCAGGGCGTCTACAAGTTCTAGTTCGAGCGCTGGATCCGGGCATCCTGCCCGGCCCAGCGCGACTCGAGCAAAAAGCGTGGTTTTTGCTCGAGTCTCCGCCACCTGCGGCGGCGGGGCACATCCTGGTGCCTCGTTGCGGACCGCTGGATCCGGTTCAAGCGCTGGATCCGGGCATCCTGCCCGGCCCAGCGCGACTCGGGCAAAAAGCGTGGTTTTTGCTCGAGTCTCCGCCACCTGCGGCGGCGGGGCACATCCTGGCGCCTCGTTGCGGACCGCTGGATCCGGTTCAAGCGCTGGATCCGGGCATCCTGCCCGGCCCAGCGCGACTCGGGCAAAAAGCGTGGTTTTTGCGCGAGTCTCCGCCACCTGCGGCGGCGGGGCACATCCTCGTGCCTCGTTGGATGGCCGGTCAACACGCTGGATCGGGGCTCCTGCCTGATCCAGCGGCTGTCTGCACCTGTCTTTCCGTCATTCGGGCCCGCCGCCGCGGCGGACGATGAGGCCGCGGCCGGGATCGTAGCCGAGGATCGCCAGCGCCATGAAGACGATGAGAGCGCCGACGACCACGGCGCATGCCAGCCCATTGAACTGCTCGTACAGCGCGAAGCGGATCAGCTCCACCGCATGCGTGAACGGGTTGACCATGCAGATGTAGTAGAGCTTCTGGTTGGCTTCGCGCACCGTCCACAGCGGATAGAGCGCCGATGAGGCGAAGAACATCGGGAAGATCACGAAATTCATCACGCCGGCGAAATTCTCCAGCTGACGGATCGCCGACGATATGAAGAGGCCGAGCGCGCTCAGCATCATGCCCGAGAGGATCAGCGCCGGAAACACGGTCAGGTACCCGATGGGCGGCGGCTGAACCCCCCAGAAGTAGGCAATCCCGAGGAACACGTACGACTGCAGTACCGCGACGGCGACCGTCGCGACCATTTTCGAGACGAGGAGGTACCAGCGCGGCAGCGGGCTCACCAGCAGCGTGCGCATGCTGCCCATTTCCCGGTCCCAGACCATGGACAGGGTGCTCTGCATGGCCTGAAACAGCTGGATCATGCCGATGAGACCGGGGGCGATGTATTCCTCGTAGGGGATGTAGGTCTGGTACGGCGGAATGATCGACACGCCGAGCACGAAGCGGAAGCCGGCGGCGAAGATCACCAGCCAGACCAGGGGCCGCACCAGGGCCGCGACGAAACGGCCGCGTTGGTTCAGGAAGCGCAGGCCCTCACGCCACACGATGCCCTGCATGCAGCGGTAATAGTGGACCGGCCTCATTCGCTTCGCTCGCCCGTCAGCTTGTCGAATGCCTCGCGAATCGATGCGGCATTCTTGCGGCGGATCACGTCCGGTACGGGTCCCTCGGCGAGAACGCGACCCCGATGAAGCACGATCACGCGAGCGTCGGAATCGACCTCGTCGATCAGATGGGTGGCCCACAACACGGCGAGCCCTTCTTCACGGCACAGCATGCGGACGTGATCGAGCAGGAACTGACGGCTCGCGATGTCCAGCCCCACCGTCGCCTCATCGAGGAGCAGCATCTTCGGCCGATGGATCAGCGCACGCGCAATCTCCACGCGGCGCCGCTGGCCGCCGCTCAAGGTGCGCGCCTTCTCACCGATCCGATCTGTCAGGCCGACGCGCTCGATCTCACGCTTGATGCGTACCGCGGCTTCGCGGCGCGGCAGGCCGTGCAGGGCGGCGTGATAGTAGAGGTTCTGCGCGACCGTCAGATCGGGATCGAGCGTCGGCAGCTGGAACACCACGCCGAGACGCGCAAGCGCTTCCGACGGCTTCTGCTTGATCTCCCAGCCGAAGATGCGGATCGAGCCGCTGCGATGGTTGTAGAGCCGGGTGATCAGGGAAAAGAGAGTCGTCTTGCCTGCGCCGTTGAGACCGAGGAGCATGGCGCGGTCGCCGCGATTGAGCTCGAACGACACTTCGCGCAGGGCTTGCCGCTCACCGAACGCGTGGCTGAGCCCCTGGACGACCAGCGGCGGTGCGCCGATGTCACGATCTGCTGCCATGCCTCATGCCACCGTCGTTGCCGCGGCGGCGGTACCTATCAATTCACGGTGACGCCGCAGGATCTCATCGCGCAGCAGCTCGATCTCGGCGCTGCCGTGACGGCGATCGCGCGCCAGACTCACGGGAACTTCCGCCACCACATGGCCAGGGGTACCCGACAGCAACACCAGCCGATCCGCCAGCACGAGCGCCTCGCGCACGTCGTGGGTCACGAACAGCACCGTCGTCGGCCGCGCGTGCCACAGCTTGAGCAGCAGGTCGCGCAGTTGCTGCACCGTATCATGATCGAGAGATACGAACGGTTCATCCATCAGCAGCAGATCGGGCTCGATCGCGAAGGCCCGCGCGATGGAGACGCGACGGCTCATTCCCACCGAGAGCTGCGGCGGATACAGGTCCTGCGCCTGGGGCAGGCCCACCGCCTGCAGCATCTCCTTTACCACGGTCTCGGCACCCTCCGGCGGCAGCACCAGCGCGATGTTCTCGTAAACCGTCCGCCACGGCAGCAGCCGGGGCTCCTGGAACACGTAGCCCACCCGCGCCGGCCGGCCGTCGGGGTGCGGAGCGAGCTGGACCTCGCCGGTGAAGTCGCGGTCGAGTCCCGCCACGATGTTGAGAAACGTCGTCTTGCCGCAGCCCGACGGACCGACGAGCGCGACGAACTCGCCCGCGGCCACCTGCAACGACAGCCCGGCCAGCGCCACATGAGACTTCGCGCCGCGTGCACGCGCGTACTGCTTGTCGCGGATTTCCGCTGACAGGGCGGGGGTCACCGGCGCCACACCGAGGCGCGCCGCTCCAGCGGCTGAAAGATCGCCCATTCGATCAGCTGAATGACGATCATGAAGGCGATGCTGTAAGCGAGGATGCGGGTCACGTCGAACTGCTGAAAGTAGAGCTGGATTTCGAAGCCGACGCCGTTGCTGCGTCCGAGCAGCTCGGCAATCAGCACGATCTTCCACACGAGCGCCAGCCCCGACCGGGCGGCCGCGAAAATGTAAGGATACAGCTGCGGCATGATCACGTGGCGCAGCGTCCGCCAGCGCCCCACGTGGAAACTTGCGGCCATGTCGGCATAGTTGCGGTCGAGTGCCCGCGCACCTTCGCGCAGGGTCACGGCCGTGTTCGGGATCTTGTTGACGGCCACGGCGCCGATGGCCGCCGCCTCGGTCAATCCGAACCAGACGTAGGCCAGCACGATGATGACCAGCGCCGGTAGATTGAGCAACAGCACGAGCCAGCTGTCGAACAGGGTGTCCAGGGTCCGCGAGCGCCCCATGACGATGCCGATCGCCGTGCCGATGACCATCGCCACGATGAAGGCAGCGGCCACCCGCGCCAGCGTGATGCCCAGCTGGAGGAGGAGCGGACCGTGCACGCACTCCTGGGCCAGTGCCACGAACACGGCGCCGGCCGAGGGCAATAGCCGGCTGTGGATCGCCGCGGCCGCGATCTGCCAGACGGCGAGGAACAGGGCGAGCGAGCCAACGCGCTGCGCCAGCGAAGACGCCGCGACCCAGGACGACGCGCTGTGTGCGGTGGCGGCCACGCTCTATCAATAGCTCACGGTGTCGAGAAACGTACCCGGCTGCAGGGTCGGGCTGGAGCCCACCAGGGTCCGACCGCCGACCCTGGCGAAAAGTGCATAGAGCGCTTCGGCCTCCTGCCGCTCCTCCCGGCCCCAATGCGCCGGAATGCCCGCGCGGAAGGCGTCGCGCAGCGCCTTCAGCTCCGCCGGGTTGTGTGCCCCCGTCCTCGGCCCGAGCCAATTCCATTCGGCATCGGATGCCGCCAGGATGGAATCCGCCTCCCGTGTGGCACTTACGAAGCCGGCCAACTCACGCGGATGCGCCCGCGCCCAGCGCTGCGACACGACGAAGCCAACGAGCGGAATGGCGGTCTTGAAGCCGAGCTGCCGCAAAGCGGCGCTGACCGACAGGACGGACGGCAGCCCGCGGCTCGTCAGCGGCGCGGCAAAGTTCCAGTAGGTCAGTACGGCATCGAGGTGCCCCGCCAGCAACTCCTGGTTGAGAAGCGGCGGTGCACCGAAGGACAGCTGCGCGTCATGCGGGAGATCGAGGTGCTGCTCCTGCGCGAGCGCCTGTAGGATCACCCAGCTCTTGTCGAGCGGACTGCCGGCCACGCCGAGCCTCCGCCTGCGCAGATCGGCCAGCCGGCGGATCGGCGCGCCGCGCGCCGCGACCAGGGCGCCGACGGCGGTGGAGAACGGAAAGAACGTCCAATCGGCGCCGGCCGCGCGCTGGCGGGAGACCCACAGCCAGTCCGACACCACGCAGTCGACGCGTCCCGCCTGCAGTGCCACCAGGGTTGCCTGGTTGCTCGCCAACTGCAGCTCATCGAGGTCGATGCCGTAGGTCTCATCGAGCTCGTGATGCTGGATGACATCCATGACCCAGCTCACGGTGCCGAATTTCAGCACCCCGACACGCAGCGTTCCGTCCGCCCGGGCGCCGCGCGGGACCGCTGCAATGGCCATGAGCAGCGTGAGAGCACACAGGCGGACGCACCAGGCAGGTGGACGGGTAGCTCGCATGAGCGGCTCACGGCACCACGGCGATGCCCCATGGGAGGCGGCCGACGGGAACTGACTTGACGGCCCGCAGGGACGACATGTCGATGATCGTCACGTCATTGGTGAGGCCGTTGGCAACATAGAGCTTGCTGCGGTCCGGGCTGAAGGTGAGCTGCCAGGGCCGCTGGCCGACCAGGATGTACTGCTCGACTTCGTAGGTCCTGGCGTTGATCACGGCGACCCGATTGGCACGTCCCAGGGCCACGAATGCCGTGCGGCCGTCGGCCGTGAACTGGATGCCGATCGGACCGATGTATTGCTTGTCGACACCCGGGATCTGGAAGTCGATCGTATGCACGATCTGATGGCTGTTGGGATCGATCACCGAGACGGTGCCGCCGACTTCCGATGAGACCCACAGCAACCGCTGATCCGGGGTGTACATCGCGACCCGGGGCCGTGTGTCGACCAGGACATTGGCCGTGACCTGCCAGGTCCTGGTATCGATGAAATGCGCCATGCTGGTCTCTTCGGAGACGACCACCACGGTACGGCCGTCCCGGCTGACCGCGAGACCTTCCGGCTCGATGCCGACGGGAACCTGGGTGATCCACTTGCCCGTGGCGAGCTCGATCACCGTGACCAGCGCGTTGTTCTCGTTCGACACATAGATCTCATCGCCAGACACCGACATCGCCAGCGTTTCGGGATCCGGGCCGGTATCTATCCGGCGCGTCACTTTCAGTGTCCTGGTGTCGATGACGTCGATGTTGCTCGAGTCGCCATCGCACACCAGCACGGTCTTGTGGTCCGCCGTCGCGATGATGCCCCGGGGCCGCTGGTCCGTCGCAATCGTGGCGATCACCTTGTAGCTCTCGCCATCGAGCACGGTCACCGTATCGTCGACCTCGTTCGAGACGAAGAGCTCGCTCGCCTGGCTTCTGGCCGCAAAGAAGCAGACGACGACGCAGAGCAGGAGCGCCGCGCGGCGCCCGGTCATGGGGCCATGCGGCATTGTGTCTCCGGCTGATCGAAGCCCAGGGTGTCGCTCGTGTTGCCGGGATGGAGAAAGCCGTTCTGCGGCGACATGGAGACCACCATCAGCGGCTGCGCAATCAGCACCGGCTGGCGCAGCTGCTGGTCCCAGCTGCGAAACGTCAGGCCCTCTCCCTTGAAACCGGCGACCAGGAAGTTGTCCGATCTCAGGTAGGCACGCATGCCGGCCGGCGATGTCTGCCTGCCGCGCATGACGGCGTCACCGATGACGTTGACGGCAAGCCAGCCGCCATAGTCGCGCTCCGCCATCCGGCGATGAGCGAAGAGCTGGAACCGGTGTTGCATCTGCAGCGCCGAATAGGACTGGAAAGCGGGCGTCCAGGCCGTCGCGATCAGTCCTTGCGTTCCCACGACCGGGCGCGCGTCGAAGGTGTTGTAGGGAAGATAGTCGCCGAACAGGTCGGTCTCGTCCGCGACGAAGAGGACGTCGTAATCAGACCCCACCTGCGTCGCGAGAGGCATCTGCGTTTGAATCTGCTGATAGCCGGTGTCGCTGCGTCGCGAGCCGGGATTGTAGTCGTAGCTTCTGGCGGCGACTACGCGAGCTCCGTAGCGCGCGGCCGAGCGGCGCACGTCCGCCGCGTAGACCGCGTCCTGCTGCGTCGGTCCCTGCAGCAGGAACCAGCGGCTCCAGCGCTTCTCCACCAGGAATTGCGCCAGCGCGTCGGTGCGCATCGCCTGATTGGGCAACACGTGAAACACGTTCGCCCGGCAGTCCTGTTGCCGCAGACTGTCGTCGCTGGTCCTGATGTCGAGGATCAGCGATCTCTTGCCGACCGGTGAATCGGCGAGCTGCAGCAGATCGTCCGCGCGCAGGTCGGCAATGATGACCGCCGGCCCGAGGGTGAACATTCTGCGGGCCTGCGCGGCGACGTCGGCGCCCGCCGGCAAGGTCTCCTCGTACAGCTTGAATTTCCAGCCCAGGAACCTGCCGGTGGTATTGATCTCGGACGTGCCGTCCTCGGCGCCGGCGAGCCCGAGATCGTCCGGCTGGCTCTCCAGCAGCGAGGGCATGATCCCGGGCCCGGGATATGCCTCGCGCAGATAGACGATCGGGAACGTGCGCACCGGCGCCGGCCCGGCCGCTGCGACCGCGAAGGAACCGCCCGTGCCGGCCAGCAAAGCCAACACGAGCAGCCCCGGCACTCGCGCAGCGGCGCGTCGCCCGATCATCCGATCACTTGTACTTGTGCGCCGGCGGCCCGTCGTAAGCCGAGCGGATCCAGGTGATGATCTTCCACAGATCGGCATCGCTATGGATCAGCGGGCCCATCGATGGCATCGGCGCGGCGACGTTCTCCAGCGCTTTCACCGTGTAGCCCTGCGCCTGAAGCTTTTGTGACCCCAGCGAGATCAGGCGGAAGAGAGTGTCGTCGTCGCCGCCGTAGATCCAGACGCCGTTGATCAGCGGTGGACACATCCCGCCGCCGCCATCGCCGCCGTGACAGCCATTGCAGCCGTACTGGAAGAACAGCTTGTGGCCGGCCGTGGCCATTGCCGCATTGCCGTTGAACGGGTTGTGCAGCGATCCCTTGGGGGCCGTGGCGACGACCTGCAGCGGCGGCTTTCCCGTGATGGCGGAGCCCTTCGCGGAGGGCGTGGCGGCGCCAGCGGTGGAGGCCGCGACGAGCAAACACCCCGCTCCGAACACCGTCAATGTGGAAGCGACTACGCCAGCGAAGCGTCTCATCATCGTTTACTCCGGTTGTCTGGGATATTGTAGGTCGCCGGTCACCGGCGAACGAGCAAGTCGAGCGTCCTTATGGCGCCGAGGTTGTCATTCTGCACCGCGATGTCGCGTGCGGTCTGACCGGCTCCCGACTTCATGTTTGGATTCGCGCCGGACTGAATCAGCAGGGCGAGCATCTGGGAATTGTCGTGCGCCGCGGCGATCATGAGCGCGGTCACCCCATCGGCATCGGTCGCGTCCACCTTCGCCTTGCGGGCGAGCAACGCCCGCGCGATGTCAATGGGTCCGTGATCCTGGAGAATCCGCACCAGGCTGTCCGCCTCCGGCGGCAGCTCGCTGGCGACGACCATCAGTGGCGTCAGCTTGTGCTCGCTGGCCGGAGTATTGACGTTCGCGCCAGCCTGGATGAGAGCGTATGCGGCGTCGAACTGCTGCTCCTCGATGGCGAGCGACAGGGGCGTGAAGCCGCGCGGCGCCCCCTTCTCGATGTCCGCGCCGTGCGCCAGGAGGAATTTCACGGCCGGGGCCTGATTGCGCTCGACCGCGCTCATGAGCGGTGTCGCTCCCTCGCTGTCGGCTTGATTGACCCTTGCGCCATGCGCGACCAGCAGCCGCATCATCTCCATGCACCCGGCGCCGGCAGCGGTCGTCAGCGCGGATTCGCCGAGATTGGTCAGCCTGTTGACGTGCGCGCCCTTGCCGATGAGATAGGCGGCGCGATCGACATCGTTCGCCAGCACAGCGTCATAGAACTCCTTGTCGACGCTCGAGCCTTCCGCCAGCCACTGGTCGACCTGCGCGCGCGAAACCGTCCAGTGCATCGGCACGCCGGCGCTCTTGGCGACGGACACCGGCGCCATGTAGCTGCCGTGCGCCGGCAGGTCGCCCGGGACCACGCAGTCCGGGCACTGCACCAGCGGTACGCCATAGTGGCGCAGAATGCCTTCGATCTCGGCGCGATGCGCCTTGAGCGCATCATCGAGCGCGAATTTCAGCACCACATCCTGCTTCGGCAGACCGATCCCCAGGCTGAATTCCATGGGTACGTTGTTGTCCATGAGGTTGGTGGGCTGCAGGGTGATCGGCGCACCCTTCATGGTCTGCAGCCATCCGGCCATGGGTCCCCATGCGGCGGCGATATCGAGCTTGCCGTCGACCACCTGCTCGACCTGGCGCCAGGGCTGATGCGCCGGAACCCATTCGGTGTCGCTGGCCACCGGCCACACCCGTACGTTCGCCAGGACACCGTGATCCGAGAGCGCCTGGCGCAACGCGGAAATCTGAAACACGCCGACGCGCAACTGCTTCAGGCGGGGATCGTCCAGGCTCTTGATCGACAGGTTCTCGTTGTTGCGCCACACGAATACATAGGTCGTCCGATAGATGGGCACCGTCGACAGGATGTCCTGATCGTGATCGGGCATGTCCATCAGGATGTCGCATTCATCGGCCGTGCCGAATGCCTGCCCGACGATTTCGCCGGTATAGGCCCGCCAGAAGTAGCTCACCCGGGCGCCCATCGCTTTCGCGAGCACATCCAGAATCTTGTTTTGGTATCCCTCCTGGGCCCGATCCGAGAGCGGCATGTTGCCCGGATCGGCGCATACGCGCAGGATCGGGAAGCGAGCGGACTGCGCGGCCTGCCTGGCCGCATCGATCTCCGCCTGATCGAGCTCGTCGAAGTCCTTGTCGGACCAGGGTCCCTGGAGGCCGGGCGGGGTGCCCGCGGAGTTGGTTGGGGCGGTGGCGGTGAGCGCGGGTGATGCGGGAAGCGCGGTGAGCAGGAGGACTGCCGCCGGGATAACGCAGCGGCTCAATCTCGGCATCGAAGGCATCGCGTATCCTTGTCGGAGACGATCGTCTGGGACACCCCGCGCGGCCCGCGCCGCCGCGGAGTGCCCCAAACCACTCTATCACATCCCTTTGGCGACTAATCCTGCAGCCGGAAGGTATACACCTCGCCGCCCTGCGGGATCTCGTTGAGGTGCGTCGCCTTGGCCATCGCCGTGGCGCCGATGGCTCCGTACTTGTCGTTGAGATCGAGGCCCGCCGTCACGGGCAGCCCGATCCAGCCGCCGATGCCGGCGAACACCGATACGTACTGGTGTCCATCGATCTGGTAGCTGATCGGATTGCCGATGATTCCCGAGCCGAGCTTGCGTGACCACAGGACCTTGCCGGTCTTGCTGTCGAGCGCACGGAAGTCGCCGCCGAGGCTGCCGTAGAACACCAGGCCGCCCCCGGTGTTCAGCGTTCCGCCCCAGTTCGGGTACTTGTCGGGAACGTCCCATACCGTCTGACCGGTCACGACATTGAAGGCCTTGATGCGGCCCGCGACGCCGGGCTTGTGCTCATACATGTATACGTTGGCAAACACGTACACCACACCCTGCTGCATGCTGGTACGAGTCTGAGGCGTATCCTGCATGCACCAGTTGTTGGTCGGCACGAAGAACACGGCCGGGTTGTTGGGATCCACCGATGCCGGCTGCTGATCCTTGCCACCCATGGCCGAGGGGCAGGCCTGCGCCATCTGATTGACCATCAGCGGCGAATGCTCATACACCTTGACGGGACGGCCGGTCTTCATATCGACCTTTTCCGCCCAGTTCACCGCCACGTACTTGTGCGCTTCCAGGAGCGTGCCGTTCGTCCGGTCGAGGACGTAGACGAACCCGTTGCGATCGAAATGCACCAGCGCCTTGCGCGCCCGGCCGTTGATCGTCAGATTCACCAGGATGGGCTCGTTGACACCGTCGTAGTCCCACTGGTCGAACGGTGTCATCTGGTAGACCCAGGCCACCTTGCCCGTATCCACGTTCCTCGCGAAGATGCTCATCGAGTACTTGTTGTCCCATCGCCCGTCGTTGCACGCCTTCTGCGTGATCGGCTTCGCGCCGCAGCGGTACGAGGGGCTCCAGAGACCGGGATTGCCCGTGCCGTAATACACGAGGTGCAGCTGCGGGTCGTAGCTGTACCAGGCCCAGGCAGCGCCGCCGCCGCGCTTCCATTCGTCGCCCGGATAGAGCATTCCGATATCGTGGCCGGCGGTGCCGAACTGCGGATTGGCGTGGTTGGTCTCGCTGGTGAGACCGATCTCCGCGTCGGTGCCGTTGCTCCAGTATCTCCACACCAGATGGCCGTTCGCCAGATCGTAGGCCTCGACACGGCCGCGTGCCCCGAACTCGTCGCCACCGAACCCGACAACCACCTTGTTATCGGCGATCAGCGGGGCGTTGGTCACGGTCTCGCCCTTGTCGGGCCAGGCGTGCTTGACTTCCCAATCCACCTTGCCGGTCTTGGCGTCGAGCGCGATGAGATAGCCGTCGAGCGTGTTGAAGAGCACCTTGCCGTCGGCATAGTTCAAACCGCGATTGACGGTGTCGCAGCATGCGCGCGGCACGGCTGAAAGGTCGCGGTCCGTCTTCTTCACGTAGTTCCAGACCTCGACCGGATGATCCGGATCGGACAGGTCCAGTGCCTGGACGATGTTCGGCCACGCGCTGACGAAGAACATCATCGGCTTGCCGCCGACGTTGGTGACGATCGGCTGGCCCTCGTGACCGCGCAGCGCTCCGGTCGACTGTGCCCAGATCATCTCCAGATGACTGACGTTGGACGGGTTGATCTGCGTCAGCGCGCTATGCCGATCCAGCTCGAAGTTCTGTCCCATCGACGGCCAGAGATCGGGGTTTGCGCTGTTCTGCAGCTCCTCCGCATCCGAACCGTCCTGCGCAAAGGCGGTTCCGCAGGCCAGACCTGCGGCCAAGAAGATCGCTGCGGGCGTGACTAGCCAGCGCCAATTAGGTGATTTCATACGTCCCCCTTTTGTGGAAAGGACTCGAACTGATCGCTCATATCTCCTCCGGAAAATTCTTGGTATTGCGGAAATACGGCCGCTTCCGGCGCTCCTCCACCAAGGCGGCCCGAAGCCGGGCACAGAAGCGGCGCCCTCCAGGGCGGACATGGCGTTTCGACGCATGTCGGGCACGGTTTGCGTTGTCGGGGCTATCAATACACCCGGCCTCAGCCGCCTGCAACCGCAGTCAGGGGACCACGCGAAGCCCTGTACACATTGCTCCGCGTGAGTGTGTCAACAATGGAACGCCGTGTCTCTTCGGCGAGACCTGACACCATCAGGAGCGCGAAGACAGGCGCTCGGCGCGCGTAGCGTCTGGCTAACACTCGCGCGTGGGGCCGCCGGGGCGGAGCCTTCCCTGGAGCTTCAGCGTCACGGGGATGCGAAGCGCGTCATCCGTGGCGCCCGGGAGGCGGGCCTCAGGGCCTTTGCATTGGCCCTGGCTTGACCATCCGCGCAGCCGGCGCCGGCCGGTCCCGCAGGGACGACACCCAGGGACGGATGTCGCAAAAAATCGCCTGGAGCGATTTTTGACGGCGTCAGCCGGTCCCCCAGGGACGACACCCAGGGACGGGCGTCGCAAAAAATCGCCTGGAGCGATTTTTGACGGGGACGGGTGTCGCAATTGCCCCCGCCATTCCCTCCGCAACGGGGAACCGTGCTATGGTTAACGGGTTTTACCGGCCACCTCGTGGAGCCTTCGACCGCCATGCCGTCCCGTCCTATCGCACCGAGCTCCGCGCCCCCCGCCGCTACCACCGGGGCGCCTCTCATCTGGACGAATATCCTTCTGTTTTCATTGACTTTTCTGGCTGCCGCGGTGCTCGTTCCGTGGTACGGCCTGACGCATGGCTTTTCGGCGGCGGCGTGGACCCTCTGCGGTGTCTTCCTGGTCGCCAATGAGATGTCGATCACCGCCGGATATCACCGGCTCTGGGCGCACCGTACCTACGAGGCCCATTGGAGCGTGCGGCTGCTCTTCGTGATCTTCGGCTCGATGGCGCTGCAGAACAGCGCCTGGGCCTGGTGCAGCGGCCACCGCCGGCATCATCTCAACGTCGATGACGTGAACAATGACCCCTACTCGGCGCTGCGAGGCTTCTGGTTCTCGCACATCGGCTGGATGGTGCGCGAGTACCCCAGCGGCCACGAAGACTTCACCAACATCCCTGACCTGCGGCGCGACCGCCTGCTCGCGTTCCAGCATCGGCACTATGTGGCGCTCGTGCTTGCCACGAACGTCGGCCTGCCGCTGCTTGCCGGCTGGCTGGTCGGCGATCTCTGGGGCACGTTCATCCTCGCCGGCGTGCTGCGGCTGGTGCTGAGCCATCACTTCACGTTCTTCATCAACTCGCTGGCCCACATGTGGGGCGAGCGCCCGTACACCGAGGAGAACACCGCGCGTGACAATCCGGTGCTCGCGGTGCTGACCTTCGGCGAGGGCTACCACAATTTCCACCACAATTTCGCGCACGATTACCGCAATGGAGTGCGCTGGTGGCAGTGGGACCCGACGAAGTGGCTGATCGCCAGCCTGAACTGGGTCGGGCTCACGCGGCGCCTGAAGCGCACGCCGGTGTTCCAGATCCAGCGTGCTCTGCTCTTGATGCAGTTCACCCGCGCGCAGCGCAAGCTCGAGAGTCTGCCCGCCGTCGCCGCGCCCTCGCGAGTGAGTGAGCTTCGCCAGCGCGTGGCGCATGAATACGACACGTTCCTGGCCGCGGTCGCCGAGTGGGCCAAGGTCAAGGAGCAGTGGCTGGAAGAGAAGAAGCGCGCCGTCATCGAGCACTGGGAGCACGCCAGCTTCCAGCAGCAACTGAAGGAGCTCGAGCGCAGACTGCGGCTGCAGAGACGCCGGCTGCGCCTGCTGCAATCGCAGCTCGCCTGACCGGCGAGGTCCCCCATGGGACGCATCTTCGAAGTCCGCAAACATACTATGTTTGCGCGCTGGAACCGCATGGCGAAGCAGTTCGCGCGCATCGCCAAGGACATCACCATGGCGGTGAAGTCAGGCGGACCCGACCCGACCTCGAACCCGACACTGCGCCGCGTCATCCAGAACGCCCGCGCGGTCAACATGCCGAAGGACAAGATCGAGGCCGCGATCAAGCGCGCCTCGGGCCGGGACGCGACTCATTACCAGGAGGTGCACTACGAGGCGTACGCGCCCCACGGCGTGGCGCTCCTCGTGGAGGCGGCGACGGACAATCCAACCCGCACAGTCGCGTCCGTACGAAACATCGTCACCAAGCACGGCGGCAATCTCGCGACCTCCGGCAGCGTCGGATTCCTCTTCAAGCGCATGGGCGTCTTCCGGCTCGACCCCGCCGGCATCGATCAGGACGACCTCGAGCTCTATCTCATCGATCACGGGCTCGAGGAGATGGGCGAGAGCACGGGCGAGAAGGGAGAGCCGCAGCTGGTGATCCGCTGCGCTTTCGGCGATTTCGGCAAGCTGCAGGAAGCGCTGGAGGCGCGCGGCATCACCCCGCTATCGGCGGAGCATGAATACATCTGCACGGTGCCGACCGAGCTGCCCGAAGAGCAGGCAACCGAGGTTCTCGGCCTGATCGACAAGCTGGAGCAGGACGAGGACGTCCAGCGCGTGTTTCACACCCTGGTTTGAGCGCTGGATCCGGGCAGGAGACCCGGACCCAGCGTCATGATCAAGGATGGGGCGGCTGGTTGGGGACGGCAGGGCCGCGCGGAATCATGGGACCCTGCGGCATCGGCGCCGGCGGCTGGACGCTCAGCAGATCGACGTCGAAAATCAGCATCGATCCAGGCGGGATCGGCGGCGGCGAATTCATGTCGTAGGCGAGCTGCGGCGGGATGAAGATGCGCCACTTCGCCCCGGGCTTCATCATCTTCAGCGCCTCCTGCCAGCCCGGAATCACCCGATCCACCGGGAAGCTGGCCGGCTGGCCGCGCTTGTAGGAGCTGTCGAACTCCGTACCGTTCAGCAGCGTGCCGCGGTAGTTGACTGTTACCGTATCGTTCGGCTGTGGCGCATCGCCGTGCCCCGCCTTCAGCACCTCGTACTGGAGGCCGCTCGCAGTGGTGATCACGCCCTTCTTCCTGCCATTGCGGGCCAGAAAGGCCTTCGCCGCGGTGTGGTTCTGGTTGGCGACGCGTGCCCGCGCGCCCATGATCAGAGCGTGAATGCTCTGCTCGTTCGCGGGACCGAACGTGACCTTGCCGCTGAGCGCGTCGTGCAGACCCTTCATCAGCTGCGGCATCGAGATTGAATTGGGGTCGACGGCCGCGCGGCGGAGGCTCTCGCCGATCGAGAGGCCGACGCTGTAGCTGCCCTGCGTCTTGATCTGAGCCGGGCTCTGCGGCTTCTGCGGCGCGGCGCCAGGGGGTGCGGGCATCCCCTGAGCCAGCGCGAGATGGCTGAGGCCAAACAGGGCGGCGGCAGCCCACGCGGTGGCGGGCCGGATCATGGTTCGTGCGACGACGTATTTCATCCGGTGATTGTATATTGGGCCGAGGTCGGCTGCGGCTTTTTCGGGGACTGCGCTTGATCGTGATTCGCCAACTCTGCCGCGGCTTCAGCGAGGGGACCGGCATGCACCGGGTCCTCGACGGCGCCGATGCCAGCATCCGCAAGGGCGAGGTGGTCGCGATCGTCGGCCGCAGCGGCTCCGGCAAGTCCACCCTGCTCAACCTCGTGAGCGGCATCGACAGCCCGGACAGCGGCGAAGTGGCGATCGACGGCCGCATCGTGACCTCGATGCAGGAGCCGCAACGCACCCTCTTCCGGCGCGCGCATCTCGGGTTCGTTTACCAGTTCTTCAATCTGATACCGACACTCGATGTCGAGGAGAACGTCCGCCTCGCCGTCGAGCTGAACGGCATCCGCGGCACCCGGGCTCGGCGGCGCAGTGCCGCCATCCTCGCCGAGGTCGGATTGGGCGACCGGCTGCACAGTGCCGTCGACCGACTCTCCGGCGGGGAACAGCAGCGGGTGGCGATTGCGCGCGCCCTGGTGCACGAGCCCGCCGTGCTCCTGGCGGACGAGCCGACAGGCAATCTGGATGAGGAGACCGCATCGCAAGTACTGCGCGTGCTGCTGGCCCTGACCCGCTCGCGCGCGACGACGCTCATCGTCGTGACCCACGACCGCCTGCTGGCCCGCAGTGCGGATCGTGTCCTGGAACTGCGTGAAGGCAAGCTGGCGTCGAACGAAGCTCCCGGCGCGTTGCCACGCGCCGCCCCGGGTTGACCTGTCGATGCCGGCTCCAGTGCCTCTTCTTTGGGCTGCCAGCGTCCGCCACTTCCTGCGGCAGCCCGCGCAACTCACACTGGCGCTCGTCGCGCTGGTGGCGGGAGTCGCGACCATAGTGGCCGTCAACATCGCCACGGCCAGCTCACGCCGCGCGTTCGAGCTGTCCATGCGGGCAGTGAACGGCCCTGCCACCGAAGTCATCACGGGCGGACCCCGCGGTCTCGATGAGGGCCTCTATGTACGGCTCTTCACCGGCGCGCCCTCGAGCGGCGGTCCGCAGCCGGTGTACGCACCGGTTGTCGAAGGCTACGTCACCGTGGACGGGCGGGTGATGCAGCTGGTCGGAGTGGACCCCTTCGCGAGCGCCGCGCTCGCGGGGCCGCAGGAGATTCTGCCGGGCGCCGGGTCCGCGGCGCCGACACTCACCACGCTGCGCAAATGGTTCCTCGAGCCCGGCACGGTCATCATGGCGGCGGCCACCGCGCGGCAGCTGAACCTTCGGGTCGGGGCACCGTTCACGGTGGCGATCGGCGGCGTACCCGAATCCGCCACCCTCATCGGCCTGCTGCGCGGTCGGCGGCCTGGCGATGCCAATCTCCTGCTCACCGACATCGCGCAGGCACAGGAGTGGCTGGGCCTGACAGGCCGTCTGACCCGCATCGATGTCAGGATGCCCGCCGGGCCCGCCGGGCCCGCCGGACGCGCGGCGCTCGCCGCGCTGCGGCAGGAGCTGCCGCCGGGAGCGCAGCTCGAACAGGCCGCGGGTGAGGTGAGAGAGACGCTGGACATGACGAGCGCCTTCTCCACCAACCTCACGGCGATGAGCCTGCTGGCGCTGCTCGTCAGCGCGCTCCTCATCTACGGTGCCGTCAGCTTCACCGTCATCCAGCGCCGACGCAATATCGCCATTCTGCGGGCGATCGGGGCCACCCGGCGCGAGATCCTCACCATCGTTTTCACCGAGGCGGCCGCGCTCGGAGTGGCTGGAGCCGGCCTCGGCGTGTTGCTCGGATTGATCGTCGGCCGCGGACTCGTGCATCTCGTAGCGCAGACCGTGAACGATCTCTATTACGTGGTCGCGGTCCAGCAGATCGCGCTGCCGCCCGGAACCATCGTCGAAGCGCTCGGCGCGGGTCTCGGTGCCGCACTCGTCGCGAGCCTGCTGCCCGCGCTCGAGGTCGCCGGCAGCGCGCCGCAGCTCGGGCTGCGGCGCTCGACGCTCGAGGGCCGTGCGGCACTCGCAGCCAGGCGACTGTGCTGGTTGAGCCTGGTGCTCGCGCTAGCGGCGGGCGCATTGATCGCGGGCTCGCGACGCAGCGTATTGGCGGGATTTGCCGCACTGTTCCTGCTCCTGTTGGGTGTGGCGGCGCTCACGCCATCGATGCTGCGCGCTCTGGCGAGACTCGCCTCGCGGGCGATCGCCGGTCTCAGCTCCGTCGGCCGCCTGGCTCTGGAGGATGTCGCCGCTTCCCTCAGCCGCACGGGTGTTGCCGTGGCGGCGCTCGGCATGGCGGTCGCCGCCATGATCGGCGTATCGATCATGGTCGAGAGCTTCCGCGTCTCGTTGCGCCATTGGCTCACCGAAACGATGCGGGCGGACATCTATGTCGCCGCTCCAGGACCGGGAGTGGGCCGCCCGGAGCGACGGATCGAGCCCGCGGTGCTGAGCGCGCTGCTCGCGACGCCGGGAGTCGCCCACTACAGCGCGAGTCGCTCGGTCGTCGTGCGCTCCTCGCGCGGCGACATCGCGCTGGATGCGTTGCAGCTCGCACCGGGAAGCTATGCCGGGATCGACCTCACGGCCGGTGACCCGCGGACCGTCTGGACGGATTACGACCGCGGCGCACTGCTGCTGTCCGATTCGCTCGCGTGGCGCTTGAATCTGCGCCCGGGCGGGCGCCTGTCATTGCTCACCGCCGCCGGACCGCGCGAATTCCCCATCGCCGGCGTCTATCACGAGTATGGCAGCGGTCTCGGCAGCGCGATGATGAGCCGCGAGATCTACCGCCGGCTGTGGCGCGATGACGCCATCACGGCTGTCGGGCTGTACCTCGAGCCGGGGGTGCAAGCCAACCGGGAGATGCCGCGGCTCACGGCCGCGGCGCGCGGGCGTCAGGCGCTGCTCGTGCGATCCAACGCCGACATCCGCGCGATGTCGCTCGAGATCTTCGACCGCACCTTCATCATCACGCGCGTGCTCTATTGGCTGGCGGCGGGAATTGCGGCCATCGGATTGGTGAGCGCCCTGCTCGCCTGGGAGCTCGACAGGGCCCGCGAGCTCTCGGTGCTGCGCGCGCTCGGCTTGACGCCGCGGGGCGCAGCGGCACTCGTTTCGGCACAAACCGTTTTCATGGGAGGGGTGGCGCTTGTCGCGGCCATTCCCACGGGGCTCATCATCGCCGTGGTGCTCACCAAGGTGATCGACCGTCGCGCCTTCGGCTGGCACATCGAGATGCACCTGCACGCGGCGCAATTCCTCAACGCCCTGGCGCTGGCGCTGCTCGCCGCACTGTTGGCCGGACTCTACCCCGCCTGGCGCGCATCGCGAGCACCCATCGCCGCGCAGATGCGGGAGGAATGAGAGTGCGCGGCCGCGCTCGAGTGCCGTGGGCCCTGATGGCCGCCGCGACGATCGCAACCGCGACGGCCGCCATGGCCCAAACGCCGCACGGCATGTCCGCGTCACGCCCTGCGCAAGCCCAGGGCCGGAGCCCCTCCGCGCCGGCCTATGCGCAGGCGCTGGCGCCGCGCGACCTCGAGTTTCCCGCGGATCGGGGTCCGCATCCCGACTACCGCCAGGAGTGGTGGTACCTCACCGGCAATCTCGATTCGACCGACGGCGAGCGGTTCGGCTTCGAGCTGACGATATTTCGTTTCGCGCTCGCACCCGCCGATACCCTCGATGTTGGTTCCCAAACCGGCTCGACAGGTTCTCACTGGCGCGCACGCCAGCTCTACCTCGGACACTTCGCGATCACCGACGTCGCGCGCCGCCGATTCCGGTTCGCCGTCAAGCGGGCACGCGGCGCGCTGGGACTTGCGGGCGCCGAAGCGGATCCGTTCCAGGTCTGGGTCGGCAACTGGCGGATCGGCGGCGGCGGCGCGCCCAACACGATCGCAAAACCGCCCGATGCAACGGCGCCCCCCTGGCGGCTGCGGGCGGCAGGACAGGGCTACGCGCTGTCGCTGACCGCGCAGCCGCTGCTGCCCCCCGTGCTCAATGGCGAGCGCGGCTTGAGTCGCAAATCGGGGGAGCCCGGGAATGCGACCTACTACTACTCGATCCCGCGCGTTTCCGTGCAGGGAACCATCGTCCGCGACGGACGTCCCTTGCAGGTACGCGGCCTCGCCTGGCTCGACCGCGAATGGGGCAGCGGCAGCCTCGGGCCGCGGGAGATCGGCTGGGACTGGTTCGGGCTGCAACTCGGTGACGGATCCTGTCTGATGTTCTACTCCCTGCGCGACCGCGATGGCGCGGAAGATCCTTACAGCGCAGGCACCTGGGTGGATCCGCAGGGCCGTGCCCGCCCGCTCTCGCGGGACGAGGTGCGGATTCAGGTTCTGGCCTACTGGACAGACACGGGCGGCACGCGCTATCCCGCGCGCTGGCGACTGGTGGCGCCCTCGCTGGGTCTCGACGTGATCGTCCATCCCATACTCGGCGACCAGGAGCTCACGACTTCGCCCAGGTATTGGGAGGGAGCGGTGGATGTTGCCGGCTCCCGCGCGGGCAAGTCGCTCGCCGGGCGCGGCTACGTCGAGTTGGTCGGATACGCCGGAACGACCGTGGGATCGGCCGGAATCAGGTGACGTCGCCGCGCGATTGCGCAATGATCCGCAGCCGTACCCAAGGCCAGGAGTCGATTCATGCGACGCTCACTCGCTCTCGCGCTGACCGCCCTCGCTCTCGCCGCCCCGGGCGCCCATGCCGCACTGCCCGATGGCGCGCCGGCACCCGTCTTCACGGCGCAAGCTTCCCTCGGAGGCAACACTTACACCTTCTCTCTGGCGGATGCGCTGAAGAAGGGCCCCGTGGTGCTCTATTTCTATCCCGCCGCCTTCACGCCGGGCTGCACCACCGAAGCCCACGATTTCGCCCAGGCGATGCCGCGTTTCAGAGCTCTGGGGGCCACCGTGATCGGAGTCTCGCATGACCCCATCGCAAAGCTCCAGCGCTTTTCGGTCAGCGAATGCCGGAAGCAGTTTCCCGTGGCCTCCGACGCCAGCGGCGACATCATGAAGGAATATGACGCGGTGCTCGCCAAGCACCCAGCGTACGCCAACCGTACTTCCTATGTCATCGCGCCGGACGGCAAGATCCTCTATTCCTATTCCAACCTCGATCCCAGCGCGCACGTCGCCAACACCATGGCGGTGGTGCAGCGCTGGAATCAGCAGCACAAGGGCACCTGAAGCCGCAGCCTCACCCCCGAGGCGGCGGCGGGGCCGGTGCGCCCCAGGCGGGCGCCGCCGTCCGGTACGCGTCCGCGGCATCGGCCAGGACGCCGGCGCCAGCTGTGCCACGCGCGACACAGCATGAGTCGCGCAATACTTGCGCGCCGCCGATCGGGAAAAATTCCCGGTTGCCCTCGGGATATATTCCCTGCGCCAGCACCGCAGGGGGTATTGATGCGCTTGTTGAGAGCCGGGAGCATCGCTGCAGTCGTCGCTGTCGCAGCGAGCGCGACCATTTACGCGGCTGACGCGGAAAATGACGGTCCCGTCGCTGGCGGCCCCGACGCCGCGCTTCCCGAGGTGCTCATCATCGCCAACACCCCGCTTCCCGGCTTCGGGTTGCCCCTGGCGGAGATACCCGCGAACGTGCAGGTGGCGACCGGCCAGGATCTGCAGAACGCGCAGGTCACCAGTGTCGCCGGCTATCTCAATCAGCGATTCATGGGAGTGAATGTCAGCGACAGCGCCGACAACCCCTTCCAGCCGGACATCAATTACCACGGCTTCACCGCATCTCCGCTGGTGGGCACGCCGGAAGGCCTGTCGATCTACGTAGATGGTGTGCGGGTGAACGAGTCCTTCGGTGACACGGTCAATTGGGATCTCATTCCGCAGTCCGCCATTGCCGGCGTATCGCTCATTTCGGGCTCGAACCCCGTCTTCGGCCTGAATACGCTCGGCGGCGCGCTCTCGATCCAAACGAAGAACGGTCATGATGACCCGGGAACGGAGCTCGAGGCGTACGGCGGCTCCTTCGGGCGGCGGTCGTTCCAATTGCAGACCGGCGGGTTCCGCGGCCCATTCGACTATTTTGCCACCGGAACTTACTTCCATGAGACGGGGTGGCGCGACATCTCGACGTCACAGATATATCAGCTGTTCACGAAGGCGGGCTATCGCACCGCGACGACGGACCTGCATCTCAGCTACACCTATGCCGATACCGATCTGTTCGGCAACGGCGCCATCCCGCAGAGCATGTACGACTACCGCAAGGAGCAAAGCTACACGCCGGACATCACCCAGAACCTGCTGAACTTCGTCAATCTGACCGGCACGCAGAATCTGTCGCAGCACCTTCTTCTGTCCGGCAACGCCTATTACCGCCGCCTCATCACCGGCAGCAACAACGGCAGCGACAACGACAACTACCTCGATGAAGATTACCCCGGCCCGCCGATCGATTGCAGTCAACCGTCCGCCGATGGCATTTCGTTGGCGTACTGCACGAACGCGACCAATGAAGTCTCCAGGCTGGTGCAGCGAGCCACCGGCGCGGGGCTGCAGCTGACTGGAACCGATGATCTCTTCGGCAAGCCGAACCAGTTCATCGTGGGAGCGGACTACACCAACTCGCGAAACGCCTTCACGCAATGGTTCCTGTATGGATTCTTCAATGAGCAGCATCTGCTGGACTATGTGCAGAGCCCATTCAACTCGCAGACCGCGATCTCGGTCAGCGGCAGCGATGACATCTTTGGCACGTACTTGACCGATACGTTCTCTCCCTCCGGGTACTTCCATATCAACGTCGCTGCGCGGTACAACCGTAATACGGAGACGCTCGATGGCTACAGCGTCGATACGGACCTCGGAGATGTCGGCGACGGGTATGGCGACTCCTCGCCGGTCACTGGCGATCACGTGTATAGCCGGCTGAATCCCGCCGTTGGATTCACGTTCACGCCCAACGCGAGCACGACCTACTATGCCGACTACAACCAGGCGAGCCGCGCGCCCACGGTGATCGAGCTGGGCTGCGCCAACCCGGACCTGCCCTGCGGCCTGCCGAACGACTTCGCCAGCGATCCGGATCTCGAGCAAGTCGTGGCACGCACCTTCGAGGTCGGGCTGCGCGGCAATCTTTCAAGTCAGCAGCTGAGGTGGAGCGCCGATGCGTTCCGCACCGTGAATTCGGATGACATCCAGTTCATCGCCACGACTACCAATTCGGGGTATTTCGCCAACGTCGGCAATACGCGGCGCCAGGGACTCGACCTCGCCTTGGGCGGACAGCAAGGCAAGCTCCATTGGAACCTGAGCTACAGCCTCGTCGAGGCAACATTTCAGTCCGATTTCGTCGTCAGCGCGGAATCGAACAGCACGGCGGATGCGGATGGGAACATTCTGGTGCGGGCCGGTGACCAGATTCCGCTCATTCCGCGGCACACCGGCAAGCTCACGGTGGACTACCAGTTCACACCCAAGCTGGACATCGGCGGCAACGTGGTGGTGACCTCCGGTTCCTATCTGCACGGCGATGAGAACAACGCCAATCAGGCAGGTGGCACGAACGGCGAAGGACAGTACATCATCGGCTCGGGTCATATCGGCGGGTACGCAGTGGTCAACCTGCAGGGGACCTACCACGTCTCATCGCGCTTCGATGTATTCGCGAGCTGTGCGAACCTCCTGAACCGCGAATATGCGACCGCGGGCTTCCTGACGACGAGCACGTTCAATCCCAACGGCAGCTATCGCTTCGATCCCGACGACTGGACGAACGAGAATGCGATTTCGCCGGGTGCACCGTTCGGGGTGTGGGCGGGCATCCGACTCACATTTGACTGACGCCCTGCGGGATGCGATAGCATCTTGGCATGACGACACGCAGCGGATACGCGGACCTGCCCTTGCACGGCGGCCGCGTGCCCGCATGGCTCGCCGCGCGCATGGCGGCGCTCGGGCGCGTCATCGCGGAAGCGATCGTGCACCACTACGGTCCTGACGAGCTGCTGCGCCGTCTTTCGCATCCCTTCTGGTTCCAGTCCTTCGGCTCGGTGATGGGTATGGACTGGCACTCCTCGGGGATCACGACCAGCGTGCTCGGGGCACTGAAGCGCGGTCTGGCGCCTGTGGAGCGTGAGCTCGGCATTTATGTCTGCGGCGGACGCGGACGCGCCTCGCGCCGCACCCCGGACGAGCTGACGCGGGTGGGCGAGCGCACCGGCATCGACGCGGCGCGCCTGGCGCAGGCCAGCCGGCTGGTCGCGAAGATCGACAGTGCAGCCGTGCAGGACGGTTACGACCTGTATCTGCACGGATTCATCGTCACCGCCAGCGGACGGTGGTGCGTGGTGCAGCAGGGCATGAGTGCGATCCGCCGCGAAGCGCGGCGCTACCACTGGCTCTCGGAGGGCCTGTCCAGCTTTCTCGACTCCCCGCACGCCGCCATCGAGGGCGTCAATCAAGGGCGGATCCTGAACCTCGCCGACGCACGGGCGGCGGCGAGCCGCGCCGCCGGAGTCGAGCTCGTGCGCTCGGGACCTGACCGCACGCTCTCCGTGCTGAGGCGGCTGCAGTGCGGGCGCGGGCGCACGCTCAGCCTGTTCGCCGAAGCGGAAGACTGTCGGCTCTCGCGTGACGAGCCGGCGTACGAGGACGCCGCTTCGGATCCGCGCCCTGCAGCCTGCTCGGGGTTCGCGGTCCTGCCGCACCTGCAGATGCCTGCCCGGCACGAGGTTCTCGCCTCCGACGTTGTATTGCGCAGACTGCACGGAGCGCTCGCCGCGGCGGCAGACCGCGGGCCGCGGGACTTCGCGGAACTGTTGCTGACTCCCGGGGTCGGGGCTCGTACCGTGGCTGCGCTCGCCTTCGTGGCCGAGGTCGTTCACGGCGCAGCTGCGCGTTTCACGGACCCGGCACGCTTCTCACTCGCTCATGGCGGCAAGGATGGCCACCCTTTCCCGGTGCCCCTCGAGGTGTACGACGAGACGCTGCGTGTACTCAAGGACGCGGTGAGTCAGGCGCGCCTCGGGCGTACCGAGAAGCTCGATGCGCTCCGCAGACTCGATGCGCACGCGCGCAGGCTTGAAAGCAGCGCTCGCGGCCCCAGTTTCGACAGACACGTCGAGAACGAGCGGACGCTTGCGCCTGTATACGGCGGACGCACGGTCTTCGGCCGCTGAAGCTGATCCCATGCACGCGCAGACCGCCTCGCTCAGCGACTTCGTCGCCCGGCATCCCAGGCTGTTCGTCCTGACCGGGGCGGGCTGCAGCACGGACTCGGGTATTCCGGACTATCGCGACGCGAACGGCGGCTGGAAGCGCTCACCGCCCGTCAACTTTCAGGCCTTCATGGGAAGTCCGGCGGTCCGCCAGCGCTATTGGGCGCGGAGCTTCGTCGGATGGCAGCGTTTTCGTCGGGCGGGCCCCAATGGAGCGCACGACGCCCTGGCCAGACTCGAGAAGCAGGGCCGTCTGGAGTTGCTGGTCACGCAGAACGTCGACGGGCTCCATCAGGCCGCCGGCAATACGCGGGTGATCGATCTGCACGGTCGGCTCGACAGGGTCCGATGCATGGACTGCGAAGGACTCGCCCCCCGCGAGCAGGTGCAGGCCGAGTTGCTGTCACGGAACCCGGCCTGGAACGAGGTGCAAGCACGGTCGGCGCCCGATGGCGACGCCGATCTCGACGGCATGCCATTCGACGAATTCGTCGTTCCCTCGTGCCCGCGCTGCGGCGGGGTGCTGAAACCTGACGTCGTATTCTTTGGCGAGAGCGTTCCCCGCCCCAGGGTCGACACCGCGATGCAGCGCCTCGGCCGCGCGGACGCGGTGCTCGTCGTCGGCTCCTCACTGATGGTCTATTCCGGCTACCGGTTCGTGCAGGCGGCCGCGCAAGCGGGCAAACCGGTCGCTGCCGTCAACCTCGGCCGCACGCGCGCCGATGAGCTGTTGGCCCTGAAGGTCTCGGAGCCCTGCGCGCAGGCGTTGGCCGGTCTTTAGCGCTATAGTCCGGTGGGCACCACGGCTCGAATTCGACAACAAACGGCGGGGTTACGACCATGACAGCACAGCAGTCGTCCGGCATCGGCAGAATCGCCCTGAAGTACGGCGTGATCCTAGGGATACTTTCGTTCCTCGTTTTCCTCGCGACGGTGCTGACCGGCAGCCAGCAGGGCTTGCCGGTGAGGGTGATCGGCCTCGCACTGCTCGTCGTGCTCATGGTGCTGGCGCATCAGGAATTCAAGAAGACCCATGGCGGCATGATGAGCTATTCACAGGGCCTCGGGTGCGGCACCCTGCTCTCGATGTGGGCGGCGGTGGTGAAGTGCATTCCCACGTACATCTACGCGACCTATATCAACACGGGATTTCTCACTGCGGCGCTGCGTATGCAGGAGGAGACTCTGCAACGGCGCGGGATAACGGGCGCGCCGGCGGAGCAGGCCATGGCGATCACGTCGGCGATGATGACACCAGTTGGGATCACCGTCGCGACGCTGGTCGCAGGTGTGATCGGGGGCTGCATCGTCGCCCTGATCGTGTCGATCTTCACGCAGAAGGGTGAGGGCGCCTCATACGCTTCCCGCCCGCCCGGATAGCGGCGGGTGTTCCGGTTCCTGCCATTGGTCTGGTCAGGTCTGTGGCGCAGACCCGGCCGCACCACGCTGGCGCTCGTCCAGATCCTGCTCGCGTTCGCGCTGTTCGGCATATTGCAGGGCTGGCAGAGCGGCGTCAGCAGCGCCATAGCGCACATCGACGCGGACCTGCTCCTGGTGCATCCCCGAGAAGGCTTCGGCGATCTGCCTCGTGCCTACCTGGAGCGGATCCAGCAGGTCTCCGGTGTCCATGTCGTCAACCTGGTCAATCCTTTCATGGCCACCTACCAGCATCCAGGACAACAATTTCCCGTGATCGCCACGCTGCCACGCAACTGGGCACAGATCACTCACGACATCGTGGTCGCTCCCGCGGCCTTGAGTGCCCTCGAACACACGCGCACGGGCGCAATCGTCGGCGAGGCCCTGATGCGCAAGTACGGCTGGAAAATCGGACAGAAGCTGCCGGTAAAGTCCCCGGTCGCCCAGCGAAACGGCTCGACCGATTGGACCTTTGACATCGTGGGCGTGTTCCGCATGAAGGAAACGCACACTCTCGGCAGCTCGAATTCCGTCGTCATCAACAACGATTACTACGATGAGGCGCGGGCGCAGGACAGGGGGATGGTCACGCAATATGTGTTGCGGGTCGCCGATCCCAGGCAGGCGAACCAGGTGGCCGGCGCGATCGACCGTATGTTCGACAATTCCACCTATGAGACGCGCACGGAGCCGGTTCGCGAGATGGCCCAGCAGAGTATGCGCTCGATCGGCGACATCGACCTGGTGATTCGCGCCATCGTCGGCGCCGTGCTGTTCTCACTGCTTTTCTCGATCGGTGCGCTGCTGATGCAATCGGTTCGCGAGCGCAGCGGTGAGCTCGCTGTGCTCAAGGCCGTCGGTTATTCCGACCGGACCGTCATGGCGCTGCTCGTGACCGAGGCCGCCCTGCTCTGCCTGGTTTCGGCCGCCCTTGGGCTCACACTCGCGTCGGTCCTCTTCTGGGTAGCCGAGCAAGTCCATTTCTGGCCGATGTACATCCAACTCACTGCGCCTGTAGTGGCGGTCGGCGCAGGCTTGGCGCTGCTGCTGGCCGCGCTGAGCGCGGTGCTTCCCGCCTGGCGGGGACTGCGGCTGCCGGTGGCCCGGGCGATGGCGGGCGGCTGAATGCGCACCCTGCGGCAGCTTCTCGCCCTGCTAGAGATGAGCCTCGGCAGCTTCGAGGGACGGTTGGGCCCGTCGCTGGTAACACTGGTCGGAACCGCCTGCGTCGTGGGCGTGCTGATTTCAATGCTCTCGATCGGAGCGGGCGCGCGGCGGGAAGCGGAAGACAGCAGCAGCCCGGACCGTGCGCTCGTCGAAAGACCCGCCCAGGGCGTGGGCGGACCGATCTCCAAGCAGGATGCGGGGATCATCGAGAACCTGCCGGGCATCCGCCGTGACGCTCAGGGCAAGCCCATGGCGAGCGGCGTCGCGCCGGTCATGATCACCGTCCGTCAAAAGAGCGACGGCTCGAGGATCGCGGTGCCGGTGGCCGGCGTGGAACCGGAGGATTTCCGTGTTGTGCCGGAGCTGAAGCTGACGGCGGGACGGATGTTCCGACCGGGCTTGCACGAGCTCATCGTCGGCAAGACGCGTTACACCGAAGATCGCGGAATGGCGATCGGCGACCGCCTATGGCTGCGCGGCGATGACTGGACCATCGTCGGACACTTCGAGGCACACGGCACGACCAATGCGATCCTGCTCGCCGACGCCGCTACTCTCATGTCGGCCGCCCACAGCAACGGCTACTGGCGCATCGTGCTGACAGTCGATCAGCCCGGCGGGTTTGCGATCCTGCAGCGGGCCCTGAAGGCCAGCCCGACGCTGCATGTCGAACTGAAGCACGAAGCCGATGCGGTGCTCGAAGACACCAGGCCCATCACGCGACTGCTCGATTTCGTCAGCTACTTCGTAGGCGCCGTCATGGCCGCAGGTGCGACGGTGGGCGCGGTCAATGCGCTTTATGCGCTGGTCGATCAGCGCCGCCGGGAGATGGCGACCTTGCGCGCCATCGGATTCGGCGGCGGCCCGATCGTGGTCGCGGTGCTGATCGAGTCCATGCTGATGGCGCTTCCCGGCGCGGTGCTGGGCGCCCTGCTCGCCTGGGCCATTTTCAACGGCCACCACATCAGCCCGGTCGGCTTTTCCCTCAACCTGACCGTGACGCCGGAGCTCGTCGTCATTGGCGTCGTGTGGGCACTGGCCATGGGCCTGCTCGGCGGCCTGATGCCGGCCTTGCGGGCGGCACGGGTACCCGTCACCGACGCGCTGCGCGCCGCCTGAGCGCCGCCGCAAAGCCGCGCCGGTTAGTCGATCTTCGTGCCAATCCGGCTCCATACCGGCCCACCGGATTGATGCGGGTCCCAGCTGAACCACGTGTAGGTTGCCTTGCCGATGAGCTCGCTCTCCGACACGAAACCCCAGTAGCGGCTGTCATCGCTGTTGTCGCGATTGTCGCCCATCATCACGTATTCGCCCGCCGGTACGATCCGGTCGAACTCCCTGGGGCCGGCGAGCTGCACTGCATCCGGGCCCGGTGCGCCGCCGCAGAAATAACCGCGCGCGTCGCTGCGGCGGCAGGTTGGCGGCAGCTCCTGAGTGATCTGCAGCGGCACCGGGCACAGCATTGCCTGATGCACGTGCGCTCCCAGATGCTCGGTGGCGATCTGCATGTTCTCGTAACAGCCGTCGCTGTAGGTGCCCGTCACATCGAATGACACGGCCTTCCCGTTGATCGTGAGGCGATCGTCATGCACCACCACATGATCGCCCGGCAACCCGACCACGCGCTTGATCCAGACCTGGGATGGATCCACCGGCGGATGGAACACGACGACATCACCGCGCCTGGGCTCGCCCGTGCTCAGGATCCTGGTGTTGGTGAGCGGCAGCCGCAGCCCGTAGGCGAACTTGTCGACCGCGATGAAATCACCATCGCGCAGGGTCGGCATCATGGAATCCGACGGGATGCGGAACGGCTCGAAGACGAAGGCGCGCAACAGCAATACTGCGAGTATCACGGGAAAGAGGCCGCGAGCCTGATCGACTATCCGCGGCAGGGGAGTTGCGGCCGCATCCTTTCCGGCGGCCGCGGCAGCCGCGCGGCGGCGGCGGGACAGGACCAGCGAGTCCGTGGCCCAGACGAGCCCTGTCGCCGCGCAGATGGCCAGGAGTACGGCGCTGAAATCGATCTGCTCGTCGACGAGCAACCGCACGAGCGCCACCCCGAAGAGGATGGGCAGCACGCCGTAGGCGAGCGACAACGCGGGCGGATCGGCGGCCGCGGCGAGCTGACGCTTCGGCCTGAGGAACCAGTCGTCAATCAGGCAGACGAGGCCGAGCGGTACCGCGACCCAGGAAAGGGCGAGGGCGATTCGCGACAGAGTGTCGGACATTCCGGGCTTTCAGAGTGAATGAGGAAATTGACGGCGCGGTTGGGGCGGCGGCCGTCCTCGCCCACGTGATGGCGCCGCCACCCAGCCCGATCGCGGCGATGACTGCAATGGACAGCCGGAGGAGCCTGGATCTGGGAGCATCCCATAATAGGCGGACGCCAAGCGCTGCCAATGTTTCGCGCCAGTACCAGCCGGTGGTGCGTCCGCGCTGGAACTCCTCGAACAGGTCACCCAACAGCGCGTCCCTGCGGTTGCCGGAAAGGACGCGGCGCAGGATCCAGGTCGGAAACGCAGGGACCTGCCGGTCCACCGCGGGCGCTCTCTTCATGCGGGCTCTCCCTTGAGCGCACTCGGATCCCCGCTCAGCCGCATGAGCGTTGCGCGGGTCTCTCGGGCTTCCTTGATGCCCGCAGGCGTCGGTCGAAAGTAGGTGCGCGCCCGGCCGCCCCGCTCGACCATGGGCTCGCCGAGACTCGAGACCAGAAATCCCTTCTTCTCCAGCCGCTCCAGCGCTGCATAGACGCTGGCCAGCGCCACCTGCCTGCCGCTGCTTGCGGCAATGTCGCGCGCGATCGAGACGCCATACGCCTTTTGCGACGATGGCCTCGCAACCGCCAGCAGCACCATCAATTCGAGCTGACCGAGATACTCGCGCTTTCCCATAACTTCCATATTATAGAATTAATCATTCCCGAGCAAGCCGCGCCTCCTGAGCCGGAGCCGGCTCTGAATGAGCCAGAGGCGGACTTGCCGCTGAGAGAGCGGTTGTGCACGCCTCCCTCTCGTTTCAATACTGGATCGTCACCCGGTACGTGCGGGTCTCGGGCTCCCATCTGCACATGGCCAGGCCATCGTTCACGATGACAGTGTTGCCGACAGCGCGGCACTGCGCATCGCCCTCGATGGATGGAATCGAGACGTTGTGCGTGTCTGTCGTCTCGATACGCGCGATGAGTGCGGTTGTGCTCGCCGCGGAATCGTCCCCTCGCACTACCACAGCGCTCACCTCCATGGACGAGTGCGCCTGCCCGGCCAGAGTGCCGGCAGGAATGAGTACCACGAGCAGGGCGATTGTCCACGCAAATGGCAACCGGCCGGCGAGAGGGTTCATCGGACCTCTTCTTTTTGAGTGATCCCCTTGAGGAGAACTCTACTCCGAAGTGATCCGATTCGTCAGGTTCGCTCGGCGATCAGGAAGAGGCGTGGAAAGGCCAGCAGCACCTTGCCGTCAGCCAGAGGCGGATAGGCGGCAGCGATTCTAGCGGTATAGCGGGCGAGGAACTCCGTGCGCTCCGATGCCGAAAGCGGATCGAGGAAGGGACGCAACCCCGTGGAGCGGATGAACTCGACGATCGCATCGGCGCTGCGGAGTACGTGATGGTACGTGGTGCGCCAGATATCGAGTCGCGCGGCCATGGGCTGCAACGCCTCGTAGTAAACGCGTGCGGGTGGCAGCGGATCGCGCGCCGCACCGGCAAGGCGTCCGCTCCACGGGCCTGCGGACGCTACCTCGCTCATCAGTCGATGCGTCGGCTCCGACAGGTTGTCGGGCATCTGCACGGCCACGGTGGCCCCACGTGGTAGAGCCGCCAGGACCCGCGGCAGTTGCTCGAGATGCCGGGGAACCCACTGATAGACGGCATTGGCAAAGACCAGATCCACGTCTCCGTCGGGCACCCATACATCCGCGTTCGCGGCCTCGAACCGTACGCCGGGCAGGCGCCGGCGCGCTTCCTCGAGCATCGCGGGCGAGTTGTCGAGGCCGACGATCTGCGCCTCGGGATAGCGAGCCGCCAGCAATTCCGTGGAGTTACCGGGCCCGCAGCCCATGTCCACGATCCGGCGCGCGCTCTCGGAGCGCACCTGAGCCAGGAGGTCGCGCGCCGGACGAGTGCGCTCGTCCTCGAATTTGAGATAACGCTCGGGAGACCAGTCAGGGGGATTCAATGCGGGCCCCCACCGCCATGGCGCTGCCGCTCCCGATGAGCGTGCCGCTCGGTCGTGATCCAGACGACCACATCCCAGGCGTTGTGAATGCCGATGAAAAGGAGCAACAACACCACGCCGGCGATGGCGTACAGGGCGCTTGCCGGCTGCCGCAGCAGCAGGAGGCACGTGGCTCCCAGAGCCAGATAGGCCGTGATCGGCAGCACCGCATTCCATATCCAGTCGGAGAGGAACGGCTTGTAGTCGAAGGATCTGGCGAGCATCCTGCCGAGCAGCGTCGCGCAGTAGATCAGTCCGGCGAGGCCGGTGAAGGCCAGCAGCCCGTCGAGCGCGGCCACCGTCTGCCCGGGCATGCACATCAACGCCGACAGCCACAGCGCCGCGCTGAAATGCACCGCGGTCGGCGTGATGAACACGCGCAAACCCGTGAGCCGGGTCGAAGCCGAGCCCGTCACGTCACCTCTTTCCGACGAGATCGTGATCACGACGAATGTGAGGCCCGTGAGCGCGGCCGCCGACGAGCCCAGGAGAACATAGAAGCTCTGCCAGTCGCTCAGGGCCAGTGGATGACTGAGGGCAAGAGGAGCCATCAGCCCATTCTACCTTTTGGGGGTGATCGTCAGTATCAGGTGTTGCGGCGCCGGCACCACGGTATAGAGCGTGTCGTGCTCCGCCACCGCCGCCTCGCCTACCCAGACATATCCGGCCTTCGCCACCCGGATGTCGTAGCGGATGGTCTCACCGCCCCGGGTAGCGGAGCCCTCGATGCTCGCCGCACGATCGATATAGACCAACATCAGCGGCCGGCGGGTACGCGCATCCAGCCATTCCACGGTGCCCACGGGATCGATGCCATCGCGCTGCACGGCGGCGGGGGCGAGCCGGGCGAGGCGGGCGTCATGGGGTGAAATGCTGAGGAAGCGGAGGCTGAAGTCGGTGGGCACGAGCTCGCTTTCGAGCGCCGCCTGCGTTCGATTCAGGTCGAGGGTGAAAGCGCCGGCAGCCGAGCTCATGGGCGTGACGAAATTGCCCGTGCCGGGCGCACCGTACAGATCCCCCACGACGTAAGGAAAGACCAGCCGGTAGCCGCGGGCAGGCGGCGCTCCGACGATCTCAACGGACGAGTGGATGACCCAGCCGGGATGGCGCGGTCCGAAGCTACAGCCTGTGAGGCCTGGCAGGGTTACCGCCACGAGCGCAACGACCGTTCGAAAGCGAATCATCGAGTGGCCCCGGACCGCTCCCGGGGCCGCGCAAATCGCCGGGAGCGACTTGCGCCGATCAAAGAGGCGGGCTGGAGGGCTTGGCCTGAGTTCCCGGGGGCAGCGGGCTCGCCTGCGTCGCGGAGTTGTCCGCCGGTGGCGGCGGGGCTGGCTGGGGCGGCGGCGCGGCCTGGGCCGGCGGCGGGCTCATCTGCGGCGGCTGGGCGGTAATGACGTCGCGAAACTGCTGCAGTTTCGCCTTGATGATGCCCGCGTTCTGCGGACCCATGCGGATCAGCAGCTTCTGCCCCGCGGGCAACGCCTCGAGCTTCGGATCCGCGAACTGGTAGAACACCTTCGGGCGGACGAGGTAGATCGGGCCCGGCACGTCCGGGGTGGCCAGCAGACTGTCTATGCTCTGCACCAGGCGGTCGTTGAAGTACTTCCCGGGATAACCGAGATTCTCGTACGCCTGTTGGAAGAGCGGATAGAGCCGGAAGTAGATGGCAGCCAGCGTTTTCGGATCGACCGAGTTCACGACGTCCATCAGCGAGGAATATCGTGCGTAGTTCTGCTGACTGAGAATCGTCGAGCCGCCCTGGGTGTCGACCACCGTATCGCCGGGTGTCGGCTGCAACGGGCGCAGCTCCGCCGCGACCTTCTTGCGCGGCAGGTTGTCCACCGTGACCACGGCGTCGCGGATGATCTGATGCGGGACGAGGAACTTGGCCACCGCGGGCTTGCCGAGGAGCCCGATCAGCGAATCGCGGACCACGGAGTCGCTCTGATCGAGCGGCGGCAGCGGCGCCTGTTGCTGCTCAGCAGAGGGTGGGATCGGGTGCTGTATGGCGGGCGTCGGCGGCGCGGTCGGCTGCGGAGCGACGGCCGGTTGTGGCGCGGGCGTGGACGGCCCCGGCGAGTAGTATCGGTAGTACACTCCGATCGCAATGGCGGCGGCGATGACGATCCCGGCCGACCACCAGATGGCCTTGTCCCGGAAGGACTCTTCCGGGTCCGTCGCCTTGTTCCACATCCAGCGGCTCTCCGCGCATTGGGAATCCAGGTACTTTACTCTGATCGCCGCCGGATCGCACTTGAGCCTCACCCCAGCCTCGTAGCATGCCCACAGCCTTTCACCCCGCCGTCAGCCGCTGGCTCGAGCGCGCCTTCGAGGCGCCGACGCCGGCGCAGCAGCAAGCGTGGCCGGCGATCCAGGCTGGGCGGCACACGCTGATCGCGGCGCCCACGGGCTCCGGGAAGACGCTCGCGGCATTCCTGGCCGTAATCGACCGGCTGGTGCGCGAGGGCCTGGAGCGCGGTGGATTGCAGGACGAGACTCACATCCTCTACGTCTCCCCGCTCAAGGCGCTCTCCAACGACATCCGCCGCAATCTCGAGGTCCCGCTCGCCGGCATCCGTGACGAGCTGCGGGCGATGGCGCTGCCCGATGTCGAGATCCGCACCTTCGTGCGCACGGGCGACACTCCCCAGCACGAGCGCCAGAGCATGCGCCGGCGGCCGCCGCACATCGTGGTCACGACGCCGGAATCCCTTTACATTCTCCTGGGCTCGGAGTCCGGGCGCGCGATGCTCGCGAGCGTGCGCAGCGTCATCGTCGATGAGATCCACGCCATGGTCGGCAGCAAACGCGGCCTGCACCTCGCGCTCTCGCTCGAGCGGCTCGAGGCGCTCGCCGGGCGCCGCCTGACGCGCATCGGGCTGTCGGCGACCCAGCGTCCCATCGGGGAAGTGGCGCGCTTTCTGGTCGGCACCCGGCAGCTGCGCGCCGATGGGCAAGCCGACTGCGCCATCATCGACACCGGTCACGTCCGCCGGCGCGATCTGCAGATCGAAGTGCCCGCGGCGCCCCTCGAGGCGGTCATGTCGGGCGATGTCTGGACGCAGGTCTATGACCGTCTCGCGCAACTCGCGGGCGAGCATCGCACGACACTGGTCTTCGTCAATACGCGCCGGCACGCGGAGCGCGTCGCGCGCCACCTCTCGGAACGAATGGGCGAGACGCTGGTCACCGCCCACCACGGCAGCATGGCGAAGGAGCTGCGTTTCGCCGCCGAGTCGCGCCTCAAGCGCGGCGAGCTCAAGGCCCTGGTCGCGACCGCATCGCTCGAGTTGGGGATCGACATCGGTGACGTGGACCTGGTCTGTCAGCTCGGCTCCCCGCGATCCATCGCCGCCCTGCTGCAGCGCGTTGGACGCTCCGGACACAGTCTCGGCGGAACGCCCAAAGGCCGGCTCTTCCCGCTGTCGCGCGACGACCTGGTCGAGTGCGCGGCGCTGCTCGACTGTGTCCGTCGAGGAGAGCTCGACCGACTCCACATTCCCGCGCAGCCGCTCGATGTCGTCGCACAGCAGATCGTCGCCGAAGTGGCCGCGCGCGAATGGGATGTCGATGAGCTCTTCGAGCTGATCCGAGGCGCCTATCCCTACCGCGACCTGCAGCGTACGGATCTCGACGACGTCGTGCGTATGCTTGCGGACGGCTTTACTACACGGCGTGGACGCCGTGGCGCATTGATCCACTTCGATGCAGTCAACCGTAAAGTGCGCGGACGGCGCGGAGCCCGCCTCACCGCGCTGACATCCGGGGGGACCATACCCGACACAGCCGACTACACCGTGCTGCTCGAACCGCAATCGCAGCCCATCGGCACGATCAACGAGGACTTCGCGGTCGAGAGCCTGCAGGGCGATGTCTTCCAGCTGGGCAACAGCTCATACCGCATTCTGCGCGTGGAGCAGAGCACGGTACGGGTGGAGGACGCGCACGGCCAACCGCCCTCGATCCCCTTCTGGCTGGGAGAGGCCCCCGGCCGGTCCGACGAGCTGTCGCAGGGCGTCTCGCGGTTGCGCGCCGATGTCGAGAGCCGTCTCGACGGCGGCCTCGAGAAGGCGGTGAGCTGGCTGACGGATGAGGTTGGCGTCGCCGCACCGGCGGCGGTGCAGGCGGCGGGCTATCTTGCGGCCGCGCGCGCCGCCCTGGGCGCCCTGCCCACCCGCGAGACCATCGTTCTCGAGCGTTTCTTCGATGAGGCGGGCGGCATGCAGCTCGTCGTCCACTCGCCCTTCGGCAGCCGCGTGAACCGCGCCTGGGGGCTGGCGCTGCGCAAGCGGTTCTGCCGCTCCTTCAACTTCGAGCTGCAGGCGGCAGCCACCGAGGATGCGATCGTGCTGTCGCTCACCACCGCGCACAGCTTCGAGCTGGCGGAGGTGGCGCGTTATCTTCATTCCAACACGGTGCGGCCGCTCCTGGTGCAGGCGCTGTGCGCGGCACCGATGTTTGCGGCGCGCTGGCGCTGGAGCGCGGCGATCGCGCTCGCGCTGCCGCGATTCCGTGGCGGCCGCAAGGTGCCGGCGCCGCTCGCCCGCATGGCGGCGGAAGATCTGCTGGCGTCGGTGTTTCCCGACCAGGCGGCCTGCGCCGAGAATCTCACCGGCGAGCTCGAGATTCCCGACCACCCGCTGGTCCGGCAGGCGATCCGCGACTGCCTGGAGGAGGCGATGGACATCGAGGGACTGGAGGCGCTGCTGCGCAGCCTGGAGAGCGGCGCCATCCGCGTGGTCGCGCGCGATCTCACGGAGCCCTCACCGCTCGCGCTGGAGGTGCTGTCGGCGCGGCCCTATGCCTTCCTCGACGATGCGCCGCTCGAGGAGCGCCGCACGCAGGCGGTGTTGAGTCGCCGTTGGCTCGACCCCGAGGCGGCGGGCGATCTGGGCGCTCTCGATCCGGCGGCCATTGCCGGTGTACGCGCGGAAGCCTGGCCGGATGCGACCGATGCCGACGAGCTGCACGATGCGCTCTGCTGGCTGACCTTCATGACGGCGGCGGAGCTCGGCAGCCGGACGGACTGGGTCGAGTGGGCAACCGCCCTCGCGGCCGCCGGCAGAGCCGGTCGCCTGACCGTGGCAGGCACCACGCTGTGGATCGCCGCGGAGCGCTTGCCGCTTTTCCGGGCGCTCGTGCCCGACGCGCGCACCGAACCGCCACTGGTCGTCCCGTCGGAATACGCCAACTCCCCGACCGCTGACGAGGCGCTGGTGGAGATCGCGCGCGGCCGGCTGCAGGGTCTCGGGCCGGTCACGGCCGCCGCCCTGGCGGCGCCGATCGGCGTGTCAACGGGCCGCATGACATCAGCGCTCGCAGCGCTGCAGGCGGAAGGATCGGCGATGCACGGCAGGTTCACCGCCGCGGCGCCGGAGGAAGGGGAGTGGTGCGAGCGCGGGTTGCTCGCCCGCATCCATCGCTATACGGTCAAGCGCCTGCGCGCCGAGATCGAGCCGGTCGAGCCCCGGGACCTGCTGCGCTTCCTGCTCGAGTGGCAGCGCGCCGCTCCGCGCGCGCGCATGGAGGGACCCGATGCCGTTGCCGCCGTTCTCGCCCAGCTCGAGGGCTTCGAGGCTCCGGCGGGTGCGTGGGAAACGGAAATTCTCCCGGCGCGCATCAACGAGTACGATCCTGCGTGGCTCGATGAGCAATGCCTCGCGGGACGCTTCGTTTGGACGCGGCTTGCCCGCCGCCGCGCCGAATCCGGACCGGTCGCAGGCCCGGTCCGCGGCACGCCCATAGCACTGCTCGGCAGACGCCACCTGCGCGTCTGGACGGCGCTCGCAGGTCCGGTCGATGCCGGCATGCCGTCATCGAAGGCCCGCGGGGTGCTGGAGCATCTCAGCGCTCACGGCGCCTCGTTTTTCGATGAGATCGTCGAGGGCACCGGGCTCCTGGGCTCGCAGGCGGAAGAGGGCCTGGCGGAGCTCGTGGCGCTGGGCCTGGTCAACTCCGACAGCTTCGGCGGGCTGCGCGCTCTATTGGTGCCAGCGGAGCGGCGCCGCTCGTCCGGGCCGCGCCGCCGTCGGCGCGCGCTCTTCGGCATGGACTCTGCGGGCCGCTGGGCGCTGGTGCGCCGCGAGCAAGCCGCCCGACCCGAGCGCGCGGACGCCGAGACCATCGAGCTCGTCGCGCGCGGACTGTTACGACGGTGGGGAGTCGTCTTCTGGCGTCTCATCGCGCGCGAGGCGGACTGGCTGCCGCCCTGGCGCGACCTCCTCTTCTGCTACCGGCGGCTGGAGGCCCGCGGTGAGATTCGCGGCGGCCGCTTCGTCGCCGGGCTCTCGGGTGAACAATTCGCCGCTCCCGAAGCGGTGGGACTGCTGCGGGAAATGCGCCGCAAGGCGCGCGATGGCGAATGGGTGTCGCTGTCCGCGGCCGATCCGCTCAACCTGCTCGGCCTCCTGACACCGGGACCGCGGCTGCCGGCGCTCGCCGGCAACAGAGTGCTCTATCGGGACGGCGTGCCGCTCGCCACACTGGCCGGGGGGGAAGTGCGCCTGCTGGAGTCGCTGGACGCGGCGACCCAGTGGGAAGCGCGCAACGTACTCCTGCGGCGGCACGTACCCGCCGTGCTGGCCGACATAGGCTGACTTCAGGCCTGCTCGGTATGGGCGCGCGCGTCTGGCGCCGCGGGCATCCATTTTTTGGGCTGGAATCGTCAGATCACAGGCAATGCACAGCTAATCCACAAGCGTTCCACAGGGGAGGGGGGCTATGCTCGAGCTCATGGCCTTCAGGCTCCCCAAGCGTCAGGGTCGCCGCGGCGATGTCACGGTCCTCGGCACGTATCTCTTTTCCAATCGCACCGTACAGGTGCTGCGGACGAGCGATGAGCGCATCGAGTGGACCTGCGACTGCGAGCGGTTCCGCCGCCAGGGTGGGCGGGAAACGCCCCTCTGGTGCAAGCATATCGCCAAAGCCGCCGCCCGACGTTCGTTGGAGAGGCTGACCGCCCGCCGGATGGCCCCGAATCCCCCCAGAGAGGCTCCGCTTACGCCTCGATGAGACCGTGGCGAATGGCCAGCAGCGTCAGCTCCGACTGGTTCGAGACGCCGAGCTTCTGCTTCACGTTGTAGAGGTGCGTGCCGACGGTAGAGGCCGAGAGCCTCAGCTCGTCGGCGATGCGCTGCACGCTGGCGCCGCGGGCCAGCCGTATGAACACGTCGAATTCCCGCTCCGACAGCCGCTTGATGGGCGATGACTCCGGCCCGGCGATGTCATCGAGCGCCAGCCGCTGCGCGACTCGCGGATCGATGTAGCGCTGGCCGCCGCCCACCCCCGTGACCGCCTCGAGCAGGGCCTCGGGGGCGCTGCGCTTCGACAGGAATCCGAACGCTCCCTCCCGCAGGGCCCGCCGGGCGTGCATCGGATCGTCGTGCGCCGAGAGCGCCAGTACCCGCGCCTGCGGATCGTGGGCGCGGATGCGCCGCAGCGCTTCGATACCGCCCATGCCGGGCATCGCGATGTCCATGACGACCACGTCGGGCGACAGCTCGACGTAGCGCTGACAGGCCGCCTCGCCGGAATCGGCCTCCCCGACCACGGTGACGTCGGCTCTGGCCTGCAGCAGCAGGCGGAAGCCGGTGCGCACCACCGCGTGATCGTCGACGAGCAGGACACGAATCATGCGCTCAGCCTCGGCCAGCCCTGAGGGGAATCTCCGCCACCAGCAGCGTGCCACGGGTGTCGCCGTTGCGCAGCGTCAGCTTGCCACCCAGGTGACTGACGCGCTCGCCAAGGCCTCGCAACCCGTAATGCCCCGGCTGCGACCAGTTCTCGGGCAAGCCGACGCCATCATCCGCCATCGTCACCGTCAGGCCGCCTGGCTCGGTACGCACATCGACATCCACGCGCGAAGCGCTCGCGTGCCGCAGGGCGTTGATCAATCCCTCCTGCACGACGCGGTAGGCCGCGAGCGAGACGCCGGGGCCGGGATCGACGGCCAGCTGATGCCGCAGGTTGAGCATGACCGCAGGGTGCCGCTTCTGCAGGTCGCGCACCAGACCTTCCAGGGCTTCGGAGAAGCCGACCGTATCGAGGGCGGCCGGTGCCAACCGCGGTATCAGGCCGTGCATGGCGTCGTAGAGCCGGGCGGCCTCGTCCGAGATGAGCTGCGCCGCTTCCCGGAGCGGCGGCTGGCTCGACTGCCCGACGATCGCCTGCGCGAGGCTGCGGATCGCGGTCACCGACTGGCCGAACTCGTCGTGCAGCTCGTGGGCGATCAGGCGCCGCTCCTCGTCGAGGCGCTGCTCGATCATCACCGGAGCCACTGCCCGCTCGACGATCCAGAACGCCAGGCCGTTGACGATCACGAGCATGACGGCGGCGATCAGGAGCAGATGCGTGACGGCATCCCAGCCATCGAGGACGGAGCGCGACGTCTCGGCCTGCACGCTCAGCTGCAGGCCCGCGGGCAGGGGAAATACATAGCGCGGCGCGCTCGGCGCCAGCAGGTGCGCGAACCACGCCGGCGCGTTGCGGCCCGCCTTGTAGGTGGCCGGCGGCGAATGATAGAGCACACGCCCGCCCCGGTAGGTCAACACGATGTCGTTGGAGCGCACGTGCCCGAGTTGTGTCAGGAAACTGATCACGATCTGCGGACCGCCGACGCGCCAGTAGATGTCGACCAGGCGGCCGATGAGCTGAGTGGCCACCTGGTTGGCCGCCTCGATCTCCTCCTGCACGCGCGCGCGGGTGACCTGCACCTCGGCCGCGACCAGGACGATCACCCACACGATCGTGAGGCCGGTGACCACCAGGTGCAGCCGGGTGCGCAGCTTCATCGGCGGATCGTAGCAGCGCCGCGGGATTTGCGACTCATGAAAATCATGAGGCCATAATCATGATGATCCGCTTTCCGCCGCCGGCGCGCTTTGGCGAGGATGGTCCGGGCCGGGCGGCCTGGCCCGGCGCCCACGGCAAACGACCGGAGGACCACGTCATGAAATGGGAAACACCGCAGGCGATCGATTTTCGCTTCGGCATGGAAATCACGATGTACATCGCCCATCGCTGACAGGGAAGCGGGCGGCGCATGTGTCGCAACCGCGGCGCATGCGCACCCGCGCGGATCCGTTGAATGAAGATTCGCGTCCTCGGGTCCGCCGCGGGCGGCGGCTATCCGCAGTGGAACTGCAACTGCCGCAACTGCGCCGGCCTGCGCGCCGGCACCCTCAGGAGCCGCGCCAGGACCCAGTCCTCCATCGCGGTCGCCGCCAGCTCCTCCTGGGCGCTGGTCAACGCCTCGCCCGACATCCTCGCGCAGCTGCGCGCCCATCCGGACCTGCAGCCGGCGCGCGCGGCGCGTGACACGGCTATCTGCGCGGTCGTGCTCGTGGACGGCCAGGTCGATCACACGACCGGCCTCTACATGCTGCGTGAAGCGACACGTCCCTGGCCGCTCTGGTGCACCGATGCGGTCTACGCCGACCTGACCCGGGGCAATCCGGTCCTCCAGGTGCTGTCGCACTACTGCGGCATCGAACGCAGGCGCGTTGGGCTCGACGGTACCGGCTTCGCGATCGACGGCGTACCGGCCGTGCGTTGGCGGGCCATCCCGGTTGCGGGCAAGCCGGCGCCCTACTCTCCGAACCGCGAGCTTCCCGTGCCCGGAGACAACGTGGCCCTGCTGATGACGGATGAGCGCTCCGAGAGATCCCTCTTCTACGCCCCCGGCCTCGCCGAGATCGACGCGGCGACCTGGCAGGCGATGCGGTCGGCCGCCTGCGTGCTGGTCGACGGCACCTTCTGGAACGACGACGAGATGCTGCGGCTCGAGCTGTCGCACAAGCGGGCGCGCGACATGGGCCACCTGGCGCAGAGCGGACCCGGCGGCATGCTGGAATGGCTCGGCCGGCTGCCCGATGACACCCGCAGGATCCTGATCCACATCAACAACACCAACCCCATTCTGGACGAGGACTCCGCCGAGCGCGCCGAGCTCGGCCGCCGCGGGGTCGAAGTCGCCTGGGACGGCATGGAGATCGAGCTGTGAGCGCGATGCCGTGGAGCCTGTCGGAATTCGAGAGCCGGCTGCGCGCCAAGGACAGCGGCTATCACATCCATCACCCCTTCAACGTGATGCTGAACTCCGGGCGGGCGCGGCCCGAGCAGATCCGCGGCTGGGTGGCCAACCGGTTCTACTATCAGGTCAGCATTCCGATCAAGGATGCGGCGATCATGGCCAACTGCGACGACCGCAAGGTGCGACGGCACTGGGTACAACGCATCCTGGATCACGATGGGTACGGCGACGATCCTGGCGGCATAGAGTCGTGGCTGCGGCTGGCGCAGGCGGTCGGCCTGGAGCGCTCGCGGGTCGAAAGCCTGACGGACCTCCTGCCGGGCGTGCGCTTCGCCGTCGATGCCTACGTCAACTTCGCGCGCCGCGCGCCCTGGTACGAGGCGGCGTGCGCGGCACTCACGGAACTCTTCGCACCACAGATACACAAGCAGCGGCTCGCCGGCTGGCCGGAACACTACCCGTGGATTGAGCGCGCCGGGCTGCACTACTTCCAGAGCCGCTTGAGCGCCGCGAACCGCGATGCCGAGCACGCGCTGGCCGCCACGCTGGAGCGCTTTCGCACGCGGGCCGAGCAGGAGCGCGCGCTCGAGATCCTGCAGTTCAAGCTCGATGTGCTGTGGCAGATGAACGATGCGCTGGCGCTGAAGTACGGCGTGCAGTGAAACCGGGGGCAACGCGATGGAAACCATCGATACGACGGCGCGGCCTGCGATCGGCGGCGGCTTTCGCCTGCAGTGGGAGCCGGCGCAGGAGGCGCATGTGCTGCTCTATCCCGAGGGGATGGTGAAGCTCAACCAGAGCGCCGCCGCCATCCTGACACGCTGCGACGGCGTGCGCACGGTCGCCGAGATCGTCGCGGACCTCGAGCGCACCTACACCCTGGCCGGACTCGCGGCGGACGTCTGCACCTTCATCGCATTCGCGGTGGAGCGGACCTGGCTGGAGCTGCGGCAGTGAGCGACCCACTGTCCGGGCCGCTGGCGCGGCCGGGTCACGCGGCTCCCGGGCCGCCGTTGTGGCTTCTGCTCGAGCTCACGTACCGCTGCCCGCTGCACTGCGTCTTCTGCTACAACCCGACCGACTTCGGCAATATCGGCCGCGAGCTCGAGACCGCCGAGTGGTTGCGTGTCCTCGAGGAGGCGCGCGCGCTGGGATCGGTGCAGCTCGGGCTCTCGGGCGGCGAGCCGCTGGTCCGCGACGACCTCGAGACGATCGTCGCCGCCGCGCACCGGCTCGGCTTCTATACCAACCTCATCACCTCCGGGGTGGGCCTCACGGAGCCGCGCCTGCAGGCGCTGCAGGAGGGCGGCCTCGACCACATCCAGCTCTCCTTCCAGGACAGTACGCGGCGGATGAACGATTTCCTCAGCAGCACGCGCACTTTCGAGCTGAAGTCGCAGGTGGCGGCACTCATCAAGAAATACCGCTATCCCATGGTTCTCAACGTGGTGCTCCACCGCCTCAACATCGATCATGTGGAGGAGATCCTGCAGATGGCCGAGCGCATGGGCGCCGAGTACGTCGAGCTCGCCAACACGCAGTATTACGGCTGGGCGTGGCGAAACCGCGAGCAGCTCATGCCGAGCCGCGACCAGCTGCGCCGCGCGGAGGAGGTGACGGCGCGCTTTCGCGAGCGCATAGGCGCGCGCATGCGGATCTTCTTCGTGGTGCCCGATTACTTCGAGACCCGGCCGAAACCCTGCATGAGCGGCCTCGGACGGGTGTTCCTCGGCATTGCGCCCGACGGGATCGCACTGCCGTGCCAGGCGGCGCGGATGCTCCCCGGCCTCACCTTCCCGAGCGTGCGCGAGGCGAGCCTGCGCTCGATCTGGTACGAGTCGGCCGCCTTCAATCATTACCGGGGCGAGGAGTGGATGCGGGAGCCCTGCCGCAGCTGTCCTGAGCGTGGGCGGGACTTCGGCGGCTGCCGCTGCCAGGCTTATCTGCTCACCGGCGATCCGGCCAACACCGATCCGGTGTGTGACCTGTCGCCGCATCATCACCTCGTGACCGAAGCGGTGGGCCGCGCGGAGCGGCGACAAACGCCGCTTCCCTCGGAGCAGCCGCTCGTATTCCGCGATCATCGCAACGGCAAGGGCACGCAGGCATAACGGTTGCTCGATGCGCCTCGTGCGCAATCGTGACCAGCATCCGACCACGGCGGCCGAGGCCGAGCGCCGCGAGCCCGGCCGCGGCCGCGATGCTCAGACACCCAGTGAGATCCCCAAGGCCGGCTGGCGCGATATTCTCCTGCGCGTCTGGCAGAAGCTGGGCGATGACAACGTATCCCTGGTCGCGGCGGGGGTCGCCCTCAACACCCTGCTCGCGGTATTTCCGGCGATGGCGGTACTGGCTTCCCTTTACGGGATGTTCGCCTCGCCGGCGCAGGTGGCGAAGGAGATCGCCCCGTTCTACGGCATCCTGCCGCACGATGCCGCGGCCATCATTCAGGCGCAGCTGACGGCGCTGGCCCGGCCGCACGGCCAGACCCTCGGCATCGCCGCCGTCGTCAGCCTCATCCTCTCCATCTACTATTCGAGCCAGGGAGTTTCGTCGCTGATGTCCGCCACGAACATCGCCTACAGCGAAGGCGAGCGGCGCGGCTTCATCATGCGGCTGCTCATCGCGCTGGGATTCGCGCTCGGCGCAGTGGTGGGCTTCGTCCTGATGCTGCTGCTCACCGTGGCGGTGCCTCTGGGGCTGCAGCGTCTGCCGCTGCCGAGCTTCGTGGATCAGGCGGCGCTCGCGCTGCGCTGGATCCTGCTGTGGTTGTTCGCCGCGCTGGGATTGGCCATCGTCTACCGCTACGCCCCGTCGCGGCAGAATCCACGGTGGCGGTGGGTGAGCTGGGGCTCCGTGGTGGCGGCGACCCTGTGGCTGCTCTCGAGCGTCCTCTTCTCCCTTTACGTGCGCGACTTCGGCAGCTACGGCAAGACCTACGGCGCGCTGGGCGGCGTGATCGTGCTCATCATGTGGTTCTATCTGCAGAGCTTCGCGATCGTGATCGGAGCGGAGTTCAACGCCGAGACGGAGCATCAGACCGCCGTCGATACCACCCGCGGACCGCCCGCCCCGATGGGCCAGCGCGGCGCCTACATGGCGGACACGCTCGGCCGCAAGCCAAAGTGATACATTCGGGCGGATGGCCGTACGACCGGTACTGAAAATGGGCGAGCCGCTGTTGCGGCAGGTGGCGACCCCCGTGCCACGCTTCGACGCGGAGCTCACTGCCCTCGTCGCCGACATGAACGACACCATGCGCGCTCTGCATGGCGCCGGCCTGGCGGCGCCGCAGATCGGCGTCAGCCTGCGCGTCGTCATCTTCGAGGTGACTTCCAACCCTCGCTACCCGGACGTGGCGCCGATCCCCTATACCGTGCTGGTCAATCCCGAACTGACCGCGCTCGATGAGAGCCAGGAAGAAGGTTGGGAAGGATGCCTGTCGGTTCCCGGGCTGCGCGGGCTGGTGCCGCGGTATCGCCGGCTGCGCTATCGCGGCTTCGACATCGAGGGCTCACCCATCGACCGCACCGTCGAGGGCTTCCACGCGCGGGTGGTGCAGCACGAGGTCGATCACCTCGATGGCATTCTTTACCCGCAGCGCATGCGCGACTTGCGGAACTTCGGCTTCGAGGAAGCGCTCATAGGGCAGATGAGGCCCATGCCGGACTGACCGGGTCATGGGCGCCGCGCAGTCACCGACCAGCGTGAGTCCTGACCCGAGTGCCCAGCCCCTCCAGCCGCCGTCGCCATCTATCCATCTGGGCGTTCGGCCTGACGTTCGCGGTACTCATCGGCGGGGCGCTCACGGGCTTTCACAACACGCGCCGCCTGATCGGCAACGAGCGGCTGGTGGCGCATTCGGACGATGCGCTGGTCGACCTTGGCGGCCTGCTCTCGGCCCTGCGGGACGCGGAAAGGAGCGAACGGGGCTATCTGCTCACCGGCGGCGAGGAGCACCTGCAGGCCTACCGGGAGGCCGGCGAGCGCATCCAGGCCGAAATCGCGACGCTCACTCGCGAGGTGAGCGCCGATCCGGCCCAGCGGGCGCATCTCGAGACACTTCAAAGGCAGATCGACCTCAAGCTCGCGGAGCTCGAGCGCACGATCTCGCTCGAGAAGGCGGGTGACCCCGCCGCGGCGCTCGCCATCGTCCGCACGAGCGCCAGCAGGGCCCTGATGGCCAAAATCCGCGCCCAGGTGGAGGCGATGCAAGCGGCCGAGTACGCGCTGCTCGATCGGCGCGCCAGTGAGTCCGAGCGCAGCTCGCGTGTCACGGTCGCAGCCATCGTCGCGCCCACGCTGATCGGCGCCGCGTTGCTCGGACTGGTGTTCTTTCTGAGTCACAGCAGGATGCGGGACCTCGAGGAAGCCGATCGGCAGAAGGACGAGTTCCTGGCGCTGCTCGCCCACGAGCTGCGCGGTCCGCTGGCGCCGCTGCGCAACGGAGTGGAGCTCGTGAAGCGCAGCGAGAGCGCCGACGACCTGCGCCGGCGCGCCTGCGCGCTGATGGAGCGGCAACTCGAGCTGCTGGTCCGTCTGATCGACGATCTGCTGGATGCGAGCCGCATTGCGCAGGGCAAGATCGAGCTGCGCATGGCGCCCATCGAGCTCGGCGCCCTGCTGCGCGAGGTGTTGGAAGCCAAGCGGCCGCTGATCGAGGCCGCGCATCTCGACCTGTACACGAGCCTGCCGGCGTTGCCGCTCTTCGTCGAAGGCGATGCCATGCGGCTCACGCAGGTCTTTCGCAACCTGGTGGAGAATGCGCGCAAGTACACGGAGCCCGGCGGGCGCATCGCGGTCCGCCTCAGTGCCGAGCGGGAGCAGGCGGTCGTGTGCGTCGAGGACAGCGGGGTGGGCATCCCGGCGGACAAGCTCGATGCCATCTTCGAGATGTTCGTGCAGATCAATCGCAGCGTGTCGCGCTCGCAGGGCGGTCTGGGAATCGGGCTCGGGCTGGCGAAACGCCTCCTGTTGCTGCATGGAGGTTCCATCGAGGCCCTCAGCCAGGGCCCCGGTCGCGGCAGCGAGTTCGTCGTGCGGCTGCCGCTCGTCCCCTTGGAACTCCACGCCGTGCGATCGGCGCCCGCCGCGCCGATGACTCTCAGTTAATGGGGTATTTCCACAGGTCGTTCATCTCGAAGCGGGTGTTGGTCGAATCGTCGTACTGGTAGCCGCCGAAGAGCCACGCATTGCCATTCGTGTCCTGCCAGAAGAACATCGCCGCCCGTGCGCCCGGCACGTTGGCAGCCGAAGCGGCGCCCTGCGTACCATAGACCCCCGTGGCGTCGAAACCGCTCGAGCCCGCCACCCAGGTCCACTCGCCGCTGGCGGGCGAGAACTTCCACAGGTCGTTGAGGCGATGATAAAACCCTGTAGAGACCAGGTACCCCTCGCCGCCAAACAGCCACAGATTGCCGCCGGCGTCCATCCAGCTCGCCGCTGAATCCCGTGGGCTTGGTACGTTTGCGGCGGCCGCGACGCCCTGCGTCCCATAGACGCCCGTCGCATTCTTCGTGTTGGAACCATTCACCCAGGTCCACTCGCCGGTCGAAGGCGAATACTCCCACAGGTCGTTCAACTCGCCGTATTGGCCCGCTGAGTCGTAGCCGATCCCTCCGAACAACCAGAAGTTGCCCTTGGCGTCGGTCCAGCTGAGCGCTCCCGAGCGCGCACCGGGCACGTTGGTGCCCGCGGCCGCGCCTTGCGTGCCGTAGACTCCACCGGGATTGAACGTGTCGGAGCCGCCGACCCAGGTCCACTCGCCGCTCTGGGGCGAGTATTCCCAAAGGTCATTCAGATAAGCTTCGCTTGACGTGGAGGCGTTCCATGCGGAGCCCCCAAACAGCCACAGATTGCCGTTTGCGTCCGTCCACTTGGCGAAACCGCCGCGGCCGCCCGGCGTGTTGCTCGTCGCCGCCATACCTTCGCTGCCGTAGACCGCGGTCGCATTCTCGGCCGTGGAGCCACCTATCCAAGCCCACTCCCCGGTCGCTGGCGAGAACTTCCACAGGTCGCTGTACCACGAGAAAGCGCCCGTGGTGTCGCACCCGCCGCCCCCGAACAGCCACACGTTACCGCTGCTGTCTGTCCAGGGATTCGTGTCGCTGCGAGGTCCGGGCAGGTTCGCGGCGGCGGCCACACCCTGGGTGCCATACACCGCCTGTGTGCACGCGGCGCTCGTGCCACCGACCCACGTCCACTCGCCGCTCGATGGCGAATACTTCCACAGGTCATTCAGGAAGTTGCCGGTCGCTGGGTTGATCGCGCCGGCGTAGCCCGCGAATCCGCCGAACAGCCAGAGATTGCCGGCGGTATCCGTCCAAGTGGCGCCGCCGTCACGCGCGCCTGGTGTATTGGCGGCCGCGGCCACGCCTTCGGTACCGTAAACCCCGCTTGCATCCGTGGAGCTGGATCCGCTGACCCAGGTGAACGCGGCGGAAAAGCTCGCCGTTACGGCACACGCGGCATTGACGGCGCCGGTCGTGTACATGTTTCCCGAGAGACTGCCGCCGCATCCGCTCACGCCGGTGACGACATAACCCGAGTTCGGTGTGACTGTGAAAGCGGTAGTGCCCCCGGCAATCACCGTCGCGGAAGCGGGCGTGACGGTCCCGCCGCTCCCGGCTGTCGAGGTCACTGTGTACTCCGCCACGAAAGTCGCCGTCACGGTGCAACTGGCGGTCACAGCCCCGGTGGTGTACGTGGCAGCGGAGGCAACGCCGGGAGCCAGTGCGCCCCCACATCCCGTCACGCTGCTGACCGCATAACCGCTGCTCGGCGTCACCGTGAAAGTGGCCGTGCCGCCGGAATCCACCGTGGCGCTGGCGGGCGAAATGGTGCCGCCCGTGCCGGCAGTGGCAGTGACTTCGTACGTGACGGGCGGGGAACTCCCCGACGACCCTCCGCCACAGGCGCTCAACAGCATCATGGCCGTACAGGGTACGGTTACGCGCAGCAAGCTCGCTGTCCTGGTCATGGCGCTCGACCCCCTCGTGTTGTCCCGGCGGGCTCTCGCAGGCGGCCAGCGGGAGCGCTATCATTGTTTTGTTACCGCAGCGTAATCCGGGACTGGGCGGATTTCAAGAGGCTCTTGCGCTTCGGACTCCGCGCAATTGTGTGTCAGCCGGGCTCGGCCGTTTTCGCCCCGGGATCGTAGCGCATCGGCTTGGTGACGCCCATGCGCGAGAGCTCCTTCAACAGCGCTTCGGCAAGCTCCTGGTACGCTGCGCGCTCGAAGAGCGGTGCCGCCTGCCAATCGTATGACCACGGATGAGCGGTCCGCAGCTTTTCCGGCTCGTCGACATAACGCGGAATGACGTGCGCGTGCAGCGCCGGCTCCTGATTGCCGAGGATGGCGTAGTTGATCCGCTCCGCTCCGGTGACCTTGAGCACCGCGTCTCCCAGCCGCGCCATGTCCTGGAGGAAGAGCGTGCGCTCGTGGGCGCCGAGAGCGTTCAGGCTGGGCACGACCGGGTCGGGCAGCAGGAGCGAATAACCGCGCAGGAACTGGCGCTCGCCGAACACGGCCCAGCCGGAAAAAAGACGCGCGAAGACCCGAGGGTCGCGCCCGGCCCTGGCGTCCGCCACCTGCCGGTGGATCGCGGTCTCCGGAGCGGCGGCTCTGGTGTCGTTCTTCATCTCAACACTCGACGCCGAGGCCGCGGAGCGCCCCGACAGTGGTGTCATAGCCGGAATGCACGATGCCGTGCCAGCCGCGGCGGTGCGCCGCCTCGATGTTCTCCGCCCGGTCGTCGATGAACACCGTCTCCGGCGGCGACAGCGCGAAGCGCCGCTCGGCCTCCGCATAGATCCCGTCGTTCGGCTTCATGACGCCGGCCGCGAACGAGGTCAGCGCGCCATGCCCGATGCGATGCAGCTCGTACTCGCGCGAGAGATGACTCCAATGCAGGTCGCCGATGTTGGAAAGAAGATAGACACGGTACCGCTCGCTCAGGCGCCGGGCCAGATCCACCATCGCCGGCTGCAGCTCGAACATGCCAACCCAGCTCGCGTGCGCGTCCTCCAGGTTCATCGGCCGCGGCGCCAACGCGGCGCAGCGCTCGAGGAGGCCCCGGCCGTCCATCCGGCCGCACTCGTGGTCCTCGAGGGCGATGCGAGTCAGCACGGAGTCGAGGTCGGGCGCCTCGGCGCCATGATCGGCGAGGAAATCGAGGAACGGCTGATGGTCGAGATGCACGAACACCCAGCCGATGTCGAATACGACGTTACGAATCAAGTCGCCTCCGCGAGTGTTCCGCCCATTGTACGGAGACGCCGCCCACTACAGCGGGAAGGGCATCACGGTACCCGTGTCGCCCGGAGTGCCGTTCACCGCCACGACGGTCGCCTTGGGGAAGAAATTGAACTCCGAGGCGCTGGCCCAGGTGTAGGCGCCCATGGCTCTTCCCACGATGAGATCGCCCGCCTCCAGCTTCGGCAGCAGGAGGTTCTCCGCGATGACATCGATGCTGTCGCAGGTAGGGCCGGCGAGCACCGAGGGCAAGCGCTCCTCCGCGTCGCGCAATGGCTCCACGGGATAGCGCGCATGATCGTAGAGCTGTCCGCTGTAGGAGCCGTAGAGCCCATCGTCGAGGTAGTACCACCAATGCCCCTCGCGCTGCGCGCGCCCCATCACGGAGGCGACACCGATCACCGCCGGCCCGACGATATAGCGGCCGGGCTCGGCGATCACCCGCACCTTCCTGGGCAGCTTCGCCAGCGCCTCGCGCAGCGGCTCGCAGAACCTGCCGATGTCCTGCACCGGCTGCGCGTAATCGATGGGGAAGCCGCCGCCGATATCCAGCGTATCGAGGGGGCCCAGCTTCGCCTTGCGTCCGGCCGACATCAGCTTCGTACAGGCGAGGAGGGCTTCGACGTGCTTGGCCGAGTCCGCCGCCTGCGAGCCGACGTGGAACGAGAGCCCACGCACGGTAATGCCGAGCTCCGCGGCGAGGCGCGCCACGTCCAGTGCGCTCTCCGGGTCGCAGCCGAACTTGCGCGACAGATCGCACATCGCGCCGGGGCTGCGGAAAGAGACGCGCAGCAGCAGCTCCACTTTGTCGGCCAGCCGCTCGAACTTGCGCACCTCGTCCGGGTTGTCGACCACGAACGTGCGGACCCCGAAGTCGAGTGCGTTGCGGATGTCCTGCGGACGCTTGATGGGGTGGGTATGAATGCACCGGTCAGGCGCGACGCCCAGGCGCCGCACCAGATGGACTTCGCCGGTGGTGGCGAGATCGAGGAAGCCGCCTTCGTTCAACACGGTGCGCACCACCGCGGCGTGCGGCATCGGCTTCAGCGCGTAGTGCAGGTCGACGCCGGGCAGCGCCGCGCGCAGCTTCCTGTACTGCACACGCACCCGCTCGCAATCGAGAATGATGAGCGGCGAGCCGAACTGACGGACCAGCCGCCGGACCTCCGCCGGTTGAAACGGATCGATGTAGCGCGCTCGCCGCGATCTGGTCATCTTGTGCGTACGTCAACAGCAAGTCAGTGAGCAGCCCCGGGCCGTTCCCGGGGCTGCGGGATCGAATTCTGCCACATGGTTGGCCGCGCAAATCGCCGCGAGCGATCTGCGCCAATATACTAAGGCAACACGGCCATCGTGCCGCTGTCGTCGACATCGCTGACGCTCGCGGCCGCCCGCACCAGCCGGTCCCGGATCGCGATCCAGCGCTCGCCCTCCGGCACATCCTGCACCAGGATGTGCTGGCAGCCGGCCTTGTCCAGCGTGCGCAGGTTGTTGTAGAGATCGTGCCCGAACTGCTCCGGCCGCCGGCCCGCGTTGATCCAGGTGACGTACTTGTGGGCCTTGAGGGGCAGACGCTGCGCCAGCACCGCCACTCGTCGGCCGCCTTCGGACAGGGTAGCGGCGCGGGCGTCAATCTCACCCGCGGGCACGATGGTCATCGGCGTAGTGGGCGCGTAGTGCGAAGGGGTACCACCGGGAACGCGCGGTGAGTCGACGTCCGCACCGACCAGCAGCTCCCCTATGACCTGGCGGATCTGCACGGCGGTGATCGCGCCGGGGCGCAGGAGGCGCACGCTCTGCCCCTGGAAGGCGATGATGGTCGACTCCAGCCCGATCTGACATTCGCCGCCGTCGAGAATCACCTTGACCTGCTCGCCCAGCTCCTCGCGCACGTGCTCGGCGCGCGTCGGCGAGAGCTTGCCGTAGCGGTTGGCGGAGGGTGCCGCGATGCCGCCACCGAAGGCTGTCAGAAGCTGCTGTGCCATCGGGTGGGAGGGTACGCGGATGGCAACCGTGTCCTGTCCTCCGGTCACGACCTCGTGAACGTTGGCGGCGCGCGGCATCACCATCGTCAGCGGGCCCGGCCAGAAGCGCTCCGCGAGCCTCATGGCGGCGTCCGGGACCTCGCGCACCCAGCGCGGCAGGAAGCGCGGGCTGTCGAGATGCACGATCAGCGGATGATTGCTGGGCCTGCCCTTCGCCTCGAAGATCTTGCGGACCGCGGCGGGATTCTGCGCATTGGCACCCAGGCCGTAGACCGTCTCGGTCGGAAAGGACACGAGGTCGCCGTCGCGCAGTGCCTGCACGGCGGTCTCGATCTCGACCTGGGTAGCTCTGACCACTCGGACCATGATGCGGATTCTAGCAAGGCCGGACCCTCGATCCCGTGATCGGGGTCGGGCGTTGCATTTTCACGACACTCCGGGTCAGTCCAGCGGGTGCCGCGCCCAGCCGTCCTGGGTCCGCAGGAGCTCGTAGGCGGGCCAGTAGTGCGTGTCGAGCTTCAGGGTGATCACATTCGCCGCATTGTTCCAGGTGATCGTCGTCAGCCTCACCGAAGAGCGGTCCGCACGGCCGGCAACGGCCCTGATGAAGGCATCGAGATCGGGCGTCGGCTGGCCATCCACCTGCACGATGCGCCGTCCCGGGTAGAGTCCATAGCGCGCCGCGGGCGAGCCGTATGCGAAGTAGTCGACATAAACGCCAACGGGAGGAATGCCCCGCTGCGCGCGCATCGCCTGGAAGGGCGCCTGCAGCGTTGCACCGGCCCACTGCACCACTCTCTCCAGTCCCGCCCCTGACAGCGCCACCGTCGGCACGGTGAGGGTCTGCTCGCCGTCGCCACGCCACACGGTCACCTGCACGGAGCTGCGATCGGCGGTCGCCCGCTCGACCTCGCGGAATTCGGTGACCGTCTCGCCGTCCAGCGCGAGCAACAGGTCGCCCGGCTGCAGGAGCGATGCCGCCGGTGAGCCGCCGACCATGCGGACCACGGTCAGCACCTGCCGCTCCGTGGGACTGTGGGCGGCGAGCTTCGCCGCCCACTGCGGTGACAGGCCCATCTGGCGCGCGCTGGCGAGCGGCTCTGGATCCAGCTCCACGTCCAGGGAATGCAACGGCCGCCCGGAGCGCACCCGATCGACCATGTCCGCGACCACATCGATCGGCACGCCGCGCAGCGCCTGTGCGATGCCGTTCTCGCTGTCATAAGCGAAGCTCGACCACGTGCCGAGGACATCGCCTTTGGCATCGGTGAGCACGCCGTCGAAATCGGCCGGCGGGTTCACCAGGCCAATGGTCTCGATGTTGGTATCGCGGAAGCGCATGGTGCGCGACAGCGGCAGCGACAGCGGGTCGATGCTGGCGATCTCGGTGGCGCGCGAGTGCATCTGGCTGTCATCGCCCAATCCCACCACCCAGATGGGCTGGCCGGGAATGAGCTTCTCCGGCTTCAGGGTGGCGGACCTCACCGGCGTCGCGCCGATGAGCTTCGGATCGTAGGCGACGATCGCAAAGTTATGTATCGGATCGACGTAGACGACGCGCCCGGGCACCTGGACCGTGCCGGCGAACGTAACCGTGACATCGCCGAGCGAGACCGGCACCGTGTCGCGATCGACGACCACCAGGCCGCGCTGGGCGTCCACGATGAGGCCCGTCCCGTGGTAGAAATGCTCGGTCACGCCTGAGACCGAATACGGCATGCTGAAGGTCACCGCGGCGAGCGACGGCGCGAGCGCTGTCAGCCGCGGGTCCTGATACTTCGGGAAGACCGTGGAGCTCACCGGATCGGGCTTGGGCGCCGGCCCCGCCGCGAGCGGCGTGCACGGCCAGGTGCCGAGAGTATCGTCGCGCACACACTGGTCGGACGGGTACCACAGCCGGTCCATGCGGAAGGAGCCGAGCTGGCTGCCGTTCGGATCATCGACCGTCGTGAAACGGATGTTGGCGTAGTCGCCGTTGCCCAGATGGCTGAGCGCGCGGCGGAAATCGTCGAGATCATCGATCGGCGCGGAGTCCACCGCGCTGATCACCGCGCCGCGCGGTATGCCCGCGGCGCCGAACACATACCCTGGGTTGGCCACGAACACGCCGCGCGGCGGCACGTTGAGTTGCCGCGCCTCCTCGTAGGAGAGCGTATTGACTACCGCGTCGCCGAACTGCACGTAGGCGCTGGGCGTGATGGCTGTCAGGTCGCCGACGGGCAGCGTCACCGACAGCGGCCGGCCGCCGCGCTCCAGGTCCAAGCGGATCTGGGCGCCCACCGAGGAGTCGAGAGTCTGCGCCAGCGGATCGAACGTGGTCACATAGTGGCCGTTGATCCGCAGCAGGATGTCGCCGGGCTGCAGCGCGAGCGCGCTCGGGGTCCCGGGCAACACGCTGGAGATCACCAGCATCCCGGTGCGCTGCGGAAACTGCTTGCGCACGGCTGCCTCGATATCGAGCGGCAGTCCCAGGCGCTCCAGCTCATCGTAGGGCGCGTAGTTGAAAACCGTATAGAGCGTGCCGCGCGTGACCGGCTTGCCCGCCTGGATGAGCCGCAACGCGCGCTGCACGCGCTCCAGAGGCAGGTAGAAGCTCGAAGCGGCATTGTCGGCGCCGCCGGCGTTGAGTCCCACGACCCGCCCCCGGATATCGATCACCGGCGAGCCGGAAGAGCCGCCCGACGTCCCCGACGCCGCCTGCAGGTAGAAGGTATTGAAGTCGTTGTATTTACCGAAGCCGTATTCCGGCGCCTCGCGGTCGAGCCGGGCCAGCGTGCCGGCGAGGATCGAGAGCTGCTCGCCCGCGTTGTTGCCCACCACGCGGATCTCCCTGCCGACCTGCGCGCCCTCGGGATAGAGCTGCAGCGGCTTCGGCTGGATGTAGTGCAGCTTCTTCGGGTCGTAGTGATAGAAGCCGAAGTCGTGCACCGGGTCGCGATAGATGGGATAGAGCTGTACGACCTCGCGGTCGAGGAACACCGCTTCGGCGGTGACCGGCCCCGGCGTCACGACGTGGCGGTTGGTCAGAATGATGCCGCGCTTCGCGTCGACGACGAAGCCGGTCGCCTGCGCGGTCTCATTCCACTCCGTATCGAAAGCGCGGACCTCGTCGACGTTGATCGACACTACGCTGCTCGCGATGCGCTCGAGAGTCGCGGCCCAGGTGGGGTTGGCCTCGGCCGCCGCGGCCTGCCGGGCAAGGTGGGTTGCTTGCGGCGTTCCGCCCGGTATCGCCATCCGGGGCGGACGCTCACGCGTCCGCCGCGGAGGACGTGGCTGCTCCGGCATCGCCGAGGCTGGCGGCGAATTCTGCTCGACGCTGGCGGGAGAGGCCGCCTGGGGCGCCGCCGTGGAGAGAGTCAGAGGCGCACAGGCGGCGAGCAGGAGAAGACTAAGAGGTCGGGGGAATCGCATGAGCTCCGGTCGGCTTCCAGGTGAGATCGAGCTGCTTGGCCGCCCGAACGTCATCCAGGCGCCGTACCGGCATGGTATGCGGAGCGCCGGTCACGCGCTCGGGTTCTTTCGCGGCTTCCGCCAGGATATCGCCCATGGCCGCCACGAAGGCATCGAGCGCCGCCTTACTCTCGGTCTCGGTGGGCTCGATGAGCAGGCACTCCGGCACCAGCAGCGGGAAATATGTCGTGGGCGCGTGCATGCCGTGATCGAGCAGCCGCTTGGCGAAATCCATGGCAGTGACGCCAAGCTCCTTGGCCTGACGCTTGAGGGTGATGATGAGCTCGTGACTGGCTCGGCGGCGCGGGTAGGCTGCATCGAAGCCGGCGCGAGTCAGTCGCGCGAGGAGATAGTTGGCGTTGAGCGTCGCGTACTCACTCACCTTCGCCATGCCATCCCGGCCGAGCATCCGCATGTAGATATAGGCGCGAAGGAGTACGCCGGCGTTGCCCATGAACCCGGAAAGGCGGCCGATCGACTGCGGCAGGTCGCGCTCCGTCAGCAGGCAATAGCGCTCGCCGCGGCGCCCGACAACCGGCACCGGCAGGAACGGCGCCAGCCGGGCGCCGACTCCGACGGGCCCCGCGCCCGGGCCGCCGCCGCCGTGCGGCGTGGAGAACGTCTTGTGCAGGTTGATGTGGATGACATCGAAGCCCATGTCCCCCGGGCGCACCTTGCCCAGGATGGCGTTGAGGTTGGCGCCGTCATAGTAAAGGAGCCCGCCTGCGGCATGCACCGTGCGCGCGACCTCCTCGATCCGACGCTCGAACACTCCGAGGGTGGATGGGTTGGTGAGCATGATGCCCGCGGTCTTTGGCCCGACGGCCGCCTTGAGTGCCTCCAGATCGACATCGCCTTCGGCGTTGACCGGCACTTCGCGCACCACGCAGCCGCACATGGTGGCGGTGGCGGGATTGGTGCCGTGGGCCGCCTCCGGCACGATGATCTCGTTGCGCTCGAGGTCGCCGCGGGCGCGGTGATAGGCGCGAATCATCGCGACGCCGGCGAACTCGCCCTGGGCACCGGCCATCGGGCTCAACGCCACGGCCTGCATTCCGGTCACCGCCTTCAGCATCTCCTGCAGCTCATACATGCAGGCGAGGAAGCCCTGCCCCACAGTCTCCGGCGACAGCGGATGGCGCGCCAGGAACTCCGGCAGCATCGCCAGGCTGTTGCAGGCCTTGGGGTTGTACTTCATCGTGCACGACCCGAGCGGGTAGAAGTGCGTATCGATGGAGAAGTTGAGTTGCGACAGGCGCGTGAAGTGGCGCACCGCCTCGAGCTCGCTCACCTCGGGCAACAGAGGCCGCGTGCTGCGCCGCAGCTTCGCGGGCAGGTCGTCGGTGGCGGCCGGTCCCGGATCGCGCGGCCACTGATCCTCGGCGCCGCGGCCACGGACGGAATACTCGAAGATGGGTTTTTCAAGTCGGGTGGACATGATCGTGAATCTCAGGCCGCCCGCGCTTCGCGCAGGCATTCGGCGAGCGCGCCGGCATAGCGCTCGATGTCGGCTGTGGTCTTGGTCTCGGTGGCGCAGACGAGGAGCGCATGCCCGAGCTCGGGATAGTGCTCGCTGAGGTCCAGGCCCCCCAGGATCCCGCACGCGGCCAGCTTTTCCAGGACGGGCGCCACCGCACGGTCGAGAGCGAGCACTTCCTCGTGGAAGACCGGACCGCTGAAGAGCCGGCGCACGCCCGGCACCCGCGTCAGCGCGCCGGCAAGCTCCCGCGTGCGCGCGTGTGAGGCCGCGGCAACCCGCTCCAGGCCAGCGGGCCCCATGAGCGACAGGTAGACGGTCGCGGCCGTCACCAACAGCCCCTGGTTCGTGCAGATGTTTGAAGTTGCCTTGGCACGGCGGATGTGTTGCTCGCGCGCCTGCAGCGTCAGCGTGAAGCCGGGGCGGCCCGCCGCGTCGACCGTGCGGCCGATGATGCGGCCAGGCATCTGGCGCACGTGCTCCATGCGCGCGGTCATGAAGCCGAAGTACGGGCCGCCCGAGGAGAGCGGCACACCGAGCGGCTGGCCTTCGCCGACCGCGATGTCGGCACCCTTGCTGGCGCCTGACGAGCCCCATTCACCCGGCGGCTTCAGCAGCGCGAGCGAGGTGGGATTGACGACTGCGATCACCAGCACGTTGCGCGCACGTGCCCAGTCGCACAGCGCATCCACATCCTCCAGCCGGCCGAAGAAATTGGGCTGCTGGATGACGAGCGCGGTGATGTCCTGGCCGTCGTAACGTGCGAGCGCCGCCGGCGCAATGCAGCCCTCCTCGGTGCAGAACGGCACTTCCTCGAAGACCAGTCCCTGATTGCCGGCCACGGCCGCCGCCGCCCGGCGATAAAGCGGGTTGACGGTGGTGGGCACGAGGATCCGCTGCGATCGGGACCGGCGGTTGGCGCGCACGGCCATGAGACACGCCTCTCCCATGGCGCTCGCGCCGTCGTAGAGGGAAGCGTTCGAGACCTCCAGGCCCGTCAGGCTGGCCATCATGGTCTGATATTCGTAGAGGAGCTGCAGCGTGCCCTGACTCGCCTCCGCCTGATAAGGCGTATAGGCGCTGTAGAATTCGCCGCGGGTGGCGATGGCCCACACCGCCGCGGGAATGTGATGCTCGTAGGCGCCCGCGCCGATGAAGCACAGCGGGCGGCCGTCGAGACGCGCCCGCTCCGCCATGAGGCGGCCGACTTCCATCTCGCTCAGAGCCTCCGGCACGCCGGCGAGCGTGCCCAGCCGCAGGTTGGCGGGGATCTCGTCGAAGAGTTGCTCGGTGCTGCCGACTCCAATGGTCTCGAGCATCGACTCGACATCCTCGCGGGTGTGAGGGATGAAGGCCATCAGCCGCCCTCCTCCGCGATCAGCTTCTCGTATTCCGCGGCACTCAGGAGCGCGGGCGCGGCGCCGGCCGCCGGTCGCAGGCGCATCAGCCAGCCCTTGCCGTAGGCGTCGGAGTTGATCGCCTCCGGCTCCGAGGCCAGCGCGGGGTTGCTCGCGGTGACCTCGCCCGCGACGGGAGAATAGACATCGGAGGCGGCCTTGACCGACTCCACGACGGCGAACGCCTCACCGGCCGAAAGCTTGCGGCCCGGCTCGGGCACTTCCACGAATACCAGGTCGCCGAGAGCATGCTGGGCATGGTCGGTGATACCGACCTCCAGCGTGCCGTCGGGCAGCGTTCGCAGCCACTCGTGGGACTTCGTGTATTTGAGGTCGGAAGGAACGTTGCTCATGCGGCGCTCCGGGTTCTTGGAATGGGGTTGAGGGATATCTGTGCGCTCAGGAGACCAGCGCCTTGCCGTGACGGACGAACGGCGGCCGCACGATGCGCGCCTCGTGCAGCTTGCCGCGAATATCGACCTGAACGCTGGCGACCGCGGCGGCCGGCACACGCGCCAGCGCGATCGAGCGCTCCAGGGTGGGGGAGAAGGTGCCGCTGGTGATCTCACCTTCGCCTGCATCGGGCACGAGGACCTTCTGGTGCGAGCGCAGCACGCCGCGGCCCTCGAGCAACAGGCCGACGAGCTTGCGCTGCGGGCCATGGGCGCGCACCGCCTCGAGCGCCTCGCGGCCGATGAACGCGCGTTCGCGCGGCTCGAGCGCCACCGTCCAGCCGAGGCCGGACTCGTAGGGATGCGTGCTTTCGTCCATGTCGCTGCCGTAGAGATTCATTCCGGCCTCGAGGCGCAGGGTGTCGCGGGCGCCGAGGCCACAGGAGGCCACGCCCGCGGCATTCAACGCCTTCCACACGCGCTCCGCCTCCGTGCCGGGCAACATGATCTCGAAACCATCCTCACCGGTATAGCCGGTGCGAGCGACGAACCAACCGTCGATCTCACGCCCGAAGAACGCCTCGAGCGCGAGCGCGCTGGCGCCGCCAGCCGGTGAAAGCAGGCCCGCCGTCTTGGCGCGCGCTTCGGGGCCTTGCACGGCCAGCATCGCAAGGTCGGTGCGCTCGATCACCTCGACGCCGTGCTTTGCCGCGTGCCGGCGTATCCAGGCGAGATCCTTGTCCCGGGTGCCCGCGTTGACGACCGCGCGGAACCCCGACCCTTCTCCCATGAAGTAGACGATGAGATCGTCGATGACGCCGCCCGTCTCGAGGAGCATGCAGCCATAAAGCGCCTTTCCGGGCACCTTCAACTTGCCGACGTCGTTGGCGAGAAGTCCCTGCAGGAAGGGCCGCACGCCCTTGCCCTTGAGGTCGACGACACACATGTGCGAAACGTCGAAGACGCCAGCGCTGCGGCGCACGGCATGGTGCTCCGCGATCTGCGATCCGTATTGCAGCGGCATGTCCCAGCCGCCGAAGTCGACGATCCTGGCGCCCAGCTTCTGGTGCAGGTCGAACAGCGGGGTTTTTCGCGTCACAGGCAGCTCCGGAATCCAGTCGTGGACAGCACCAGGCATAGGATGCCCCTCGCCGCCCTCTGTCCGCTGACCTGAGAGATCGGGCGCCTGCGGCGCCGCTCCCCTTCGGTGGGTGGCCGCCGGGGGCGTCCACCACTCTCCAGAGCCCCTGCGATCTGCCGTTCGTGTGCCTGAGCGTTTCCGGGCGGAGCTTGCGCCTTCGGCGTTCCGGCGGTGGCCGGACTCTCTCCGACAGACCGATTATGGGGTACGCGCATTCTACCATGTAAAATCCCCGGTCCCAGGAAGCGCTTCCCCCGGCAGGTACCATGTCCTCCATCCCGCGTCGCAAATCGGTTCAGGTCTCCATCGGCTCCGTCCGTGTGGGCGGTACGGCGCCGATCGTCGTGCAGTCGATGACGAACACCGATACGGCGGACATCGAGGGCACCACGCAGCAGGTCAAGTCTCTCGCCCGCGCCGGGTCCGAGCTCGTGCGCATCACCGTGAATACGGCGGAAGCGGCGGCAGCCGTGCCGCATATCCGCGAGCGGCTGGATCAGCTCGGCGTGACGGTGCCGCTCATCGGCGACTTTCATTTCAACGGCCACAAGCTGCTGCGCGAGCACCCGGGCTGCGCGCAGGCGCTGGCCAAGTACCGCATCAATCCCGGCAACGTCGGGCGCGGCAGCAAGCGTGATCCGCAGTTCGCGGAGATGATCGAGACGGCCTGCCGCTACGGCAAGCCGGTCCGCATCGGCGTCAACTGGGGCAGCCTGGACCAGGATCTGCTGACGCGGCTGATGGACGAGAATTCCTCGCGCGCGGAGCCGCTGAGCGCCCAGCAGATCATGCGCAATGCCGTCGCGCTCTCGGCGCTGGAGAGTGCGCGGCGCGCGGAGGAGCTGGGGATGGCTCACGACCGGATCATTCTCTCGGCCAAGGTGAGCGGGGTGCAGGATCTGATCGCGATCTACCGCGACCTCGGGGGCCGGTGCGACTACCCGCTGCACCTCGGTCTGACGGAGGCCGGCATGGGATCGAAGGGCATCGTAGCCTCTACCGCGGGCATCTCGGTGCTGCTGCAAGAGGGAATCGGCGACACCATCCGGGTGTCCCTGACGCCGGAGCCGGGTGGCGACCGCTCCCAGGAAGTGATCGTGGCGCAGGAGATCCTGCAGACCATGGGACTGCGGTCGTTCCTGCCGCTGGTCACGGCCTGTCCGGGCTGCGGACGGACCACGAGCACCGTCTTCCAGGAGCTCGCCCAGCGCATCCAGTCGCACATCCGCCACCGCATGCCGGAATGGCGGCGCGAGTATGACGGCGTCGAGGATATGACCGTGGCCGTCATGGGTTGCGTGGTGAACGGACCAGGAGAGAGCAAGCACGCCAACATCGGCATCAGCCTGCCGGGAACGGGGGAGCGGCCGGTGGCACCGGTATATGAGGACGGCGAGAAGACGGTCACCCTGAAAGGCGACCGGATCGCCGAGGAGTTCCAGGAACTGCTGGAGCAGTACGTGGCCCGGCGGTTCACCCGCAAAGGCATTGCCGCCGGCGCCGCCGTGGCCTGAAGAGCGCCGGCTCACAGTTGCGAGGAGACACTGGTGAACGACCTCTCCGAGAAGCATTGCAAGCCCTGTGAGGGCGGTGTCGCACCTTATTCCCGCGCGCAGGCGGAGGCGCTCGCGAAGCAGCTCGCGGGCGGCTGGGTGCTGTCGCAGGACGGGCCGTACCTGCGGCGGGAGTTCAAATTCAAGGACTTCTACCGCACCATGAGCTTCGTCAACGCCCTCGCGCACATCGCCAACATCGAGGATCACCATCCCGCTCTCGAGGTGGGATACAACTACTGCCGCGTGCAGTACACGACCCACGCGATCAAGGGGCTGTCGGAGAACGATTTCATCTGCGCCGCGAAGATCGACGCGATTCCACTCAGTTGAGGGCTGGCGGCTGGCGCGCGATCCTCGGCAGCTCGCCATCCAGTCCCAGGGCGCGCGTGATGAAGAAGCGCTTGACCTCGTCGGTCCGGTTCACCAGCGCGAGCCCACGCTGCGCGATGCGCGACAGCGGCCCCGCTCCATGGGCGAGATGGCGGTTGAAGCCATCGATGGCCCATGCCATGGGCTCGATCTCGCTTTTGCGCCATCGCTCGTAGCGGCGCAGAACGGTCTGCGCACCGGGGTCTTCGCGCATGCGAAAGGCTGCCGAGATCAGCTCGCACAACGCCGCGGCATCCAACAGACCCAGATTGACGCCCTGGCCCGCCAGCGGGTGCACCACGTGAGCGGCGTCACCGATCAATGCACATCGGTGCGCCGTGAAGCGGTTCGCCGTCAATTTGTGCAGGGGAAACGACAGGCGCTCCGTGCGTAGCCTCACGGCGCCCAGAACAGCGTCCGATTGGCGCAGCAGCTCCCGCTCGAAGTCACTCTGCGACATCGCCAGCAGCGGTGCCGCCGCAGCATCGTCCGCAGACCAGACGACGGAGCTGCAGCCATCCGCAAGGGGCAGGAAGGCGAGCGTCCCCGTACGAAGGAAGCGCTGCCATGCGGTCTGCTCGTGGGGCAACTCTGTGCACACGTTGGCCACGATGGCGGTCTGGCGATAGCTGGAAGTGTCCGCGGAAAGGCCGATCGCCTCGCGTACCGATGAGCGCGCTCCATCAGCGCCTACGACGAGCCGACAGTTGAGAGTGCCGGCGCTCGTCTCGAGCTCCGCATGAGTACCGTGCACACGCAGCCGTGACAGCGCTCCCGCAATGACCGTCCCGCCCGCGGACTCGAACGCCTCGAGAGCAGCGGTCTGGACGATACGATTCTCGACGATGTAGCCGAGGTTGGGCTCGCCTGCGTATGCCGCGTCGAATTCCAGCACGTCGGCGCTTCGCGGCTGCACGCTCTCGTGCCAAACGCGCATGCGCTCGTACGGCTGCATTCGGGACCGCGGGATCTGCTGCCACGCCCCGACGGCCATGAGGATACGTTCGCTCGCGCGGGACAGCGCGGAGACACGCGCATCGAGAGGCGCATCGGCAGGGACGGCGGCGGGCCGATTGAGCTCCAGCACGGCAACGCGCAGCGGCCGGCGCGCATCCCGGGTGGCTACCTGCAGCAGGGCCGCGGCACTGGCGCCGACGGGCCCGCCGCCGACGATGAGCACATCCCACGGCTCGGTCGTCATGGCAGCGGCAATCCGCGCGCCAGGCGTGGCGTGGGCCCGCCGAAGCCCAGACTGACGCGCGCCAGCGCGCGCTTGGCGGGCGGCGAGAGATCGAACATCAGCAGCCCGAGGTTGCGCATGAGGCTGACACCGGGCATCCGGCTGCCGAAGAGCCTCACCAGACCGTCGGTGAAGCGCACGACGCCGCCGCGATCCGCGGCGCGCCACTGCGAGAATTTACGCAGCAGCTCCGCCGAGCCCACGTCGCCCGCGGCGCCGGCGATCACTTCGGCCAGCAGCGCGGCATCGCGCAATCCCAGGTTGAATCCCTGCCCTGCGATCGGATGCAGGGCCTGCGCGGCATTGCCGATGAGCACCGTGCGCTGCGCGACCGTCGTTGCGGCGCGACTCAGCTTCAGCGGATACGAGCCGCGCCGACCGATGCGCCGGAACCTGCCGGCGCGCCAGCCGAAACGGCTCTGCAGCTCGGCGAGGTAGGCGCCATCCTCCATCGCCAGCAGCTCCGTAGCGCGTTGCGGCGCGCACGACCAGATGGTGCCGTAGCCGCCGCCGCGAAGGGGCAGCACGGCCACCGGTCCCGAAGGCGTGAAGCGCTCGTAGGCGGTGCCATCGTTGGCGCGATCTGCGGCCACGGAGGCGGTGATTGCGACCTGATCGTAGTCCTCGACACCGGCAGCGATACCCGCTGCTTCGCGCACGACAGAGTGCGCTCCGTCGGCGGCGACCAGCAGGCGCGCCGACGTCACCTCTCGAGCGCCCGCGGCGGTGACCACCGTGAAGTACGCCCTTTCCGTCGTGATCTCGAGATCTTCGACGGTTGCGGGCACGCGGAGGTCGACGGTGCGCGCATCCGAAAGGGCGCGCCAGAGCGCGGTACCGATCACTCTGTTGGGAACGACGTAACCGAACGCGTCGATGCCATGCTCCACAGCCTTCAGGCGTGCGAAGCCGAAGCTACCGGCATCCGAGACGTGGATGGCGCGAATCGCGGCGGCGTCGCGCGAGATCTCCTCCCAGACACCGAGACCCTGGAAGATTCGCCGGCTGGCATTGCCGAGAGCCGTGGTGCGCTCATCGAAGCTCGGCTGCGCCGCGGAGTCCGGCGCGATCCCTTCGATGAGGAGGACGCGGCAATCCGTCGCCGCGAGTCCGAGCGCAAGGCTCGCCCCGACGAGTCCGCCGCCGACGATGGCAACATCGACCTCGCGCGGGGCGGCGCGCGCCGAGGCTGCGGCCGGGCTCTCGGCCTCAGGCATGGCCCGCGGCGCCTCGCGCCATCAGCCGCTCGATCGCCGCGACATCCTTGGGGACCCCGTCCGTCAGCACCTCCACCCCGGTCTTGGTGACTACGACATCGTCCTCGATGCGTACACCGATCCGCTGCCAGCGCTTGGGCACGCCGCGCGCCCCCGCCGGAATGTAGATCCCGGGCTCGATGGTGAGCGCCATGCCCGGCTCGAGCACCCGCCATTCATCACCGATCTTGTAGTCGCCGACGTCATGCACATCCATGCCCAGCCAGTGGCCGGTGCGGTGCATGAAGAAGCGGCGATACGCGCCATCGCGCTCCAGCTTCGCCGGCCGACCCTTCAGCAGCCCGAGCTTCACCAGCCCATGGGTGATGGCGCGCACCGCGGCCTCGTGCGGCTCGTTCCAGTGATTGCCCGGCCGCACCTTGGCGATCGCCGCCCGGTTGGCCTCGAGCACGATCTCGTATACGGCGCGCTGCTCCGGAGTGAAGCGGCCATTGACCGGAAAGGTGCGCGTGATGTCGGAGGCGTACGACTCGTACTCGCAACCCGCATCGATCAGGAGCACATCGCCTGCCTTGAGCGGCTGATCGTTCTCGCGGTAGTGCAGGATGCAGCTGTTGGCGCCGCCGCCGACGATGGGGTGATACGAGGTATCGGCGTTGTGCAGGCGGAACTCGTGGATGATCTCCGCCATCACCTCGTATTCCTTCAGGCCGGGGCGACAGCATCGCATCGCCCGCACGTGCGCCCCGGCGGCGATGCGCGCCGCATCGCGCATCAGGCCGATCTCGACGCGCGACTTGTAAAGCCGCATGTCGTGCAGGAAGTGATCGAGAGCGACGATCTCCTGCGGCGGATGACGACCGTTGCGCGCCTGCGTGCGCAGACCGTTCACCCAGCCGACGAGCCGCTGGTCGAACTCCGGATACATGCCCATCGAGTAAAAGACCTTGGTGCGGTTCTCCATCAGGCCGGGGAGGATCTCGTCGATGTCGCCGATCGGAAACGCGTCATCCGCGCCGAACGTACGCCGCGCCCCCGCGGGACCCGCGCGCCGCCCCTCCCAGGTCTCACGCGTCGGATCGCGCTCACGCACGAATAGGATGTATTCCGCGTGGTCACGCCCAGGGACGAGAACCGCGACCGACTCCGGCTCATCGAAACCGGTGAGATAGTGGAAGTCGCTGTCCTGCCGGTAGGCGTACTCGACATCGTTGTTGCGATGCCGCACGGGCGCGGCGGGCAGGATGGCTATGGAGTCGCGGCCCATGAGCCTGAGCAGCGCCCGCCGGCGGCGGGCGAACTCATTGCGAAGGTCCTGGCGGCTCGCGCCCGAGGAGCGCGATACATGGGGAGGCGTTGCGCGGCGGGCGACGGTTCTATGGCGGATCAATGCAGAGATGCTCCGGGTGAGGCGGGCTGGCGGCGCACGGGCTCGAGCTCCTCGAAGACGACCTGCACGCTCACGCGCACGAACTCCACGAGCTCGGCATAGGCGTTCTCGTTCGACTCCTCGGTCTGGGCAATATCAACGCCGACACGGCTGATCTCGGTGAGGTCGCGCACGATCTCCCCGAGGTCGCCCGGCAGGCTGCCCGCGTCCTGGACGGCGCCGGAGCCGAGTCCGTACAGAAAGCCCTGACACCATTGGGCCAGCGCCGTGGCCCGCGTGTCGATCGATTGCGCGTCTTCGGGCAACAGCAGGTCGAACTCCATGTCCGGCGCCCGCAGGGATCCCGCGGTCTCGGTATAGAGATCGCGCAGGGTGGCGGCGGCGAGGGGCTGCGCCCGCCCTTCCGGCAGGATATCGAGCAGCCAGTCCTCGAAGCGGAAGCCGACCGCTGCGCACAGGCAACCGGTAAGGGTACCGTGCGCCTCGGCAGCCTCGGTCAACGCGCGCTCGTCCGTCAGAACGCGCTGAATGTCCGCGTAGGTGGCTTGAGTCATCCGGTACGCATTATATGCCTTTGGCTGCCCCGAGTTCCGCCAGCGCTGACGATGCGCCCGGGAACCCTTGCAAGCCCGTCAGTTATGATTGACCCCGCCGCGAGCGCGGCACTATAGTCGTGCCACCATGAGCGACACCGTCAAATCACAGCTCGATCTGGAGCTGGCACGCCTCGCGCGGCGCATCGAGGAACTGGTGGCCACCGTGGATCATCTGCGGGAGGAGAACCGCGCGCTGCGCCAGCGACACGAGTCACTGGCGACCGAGCGCGCCTCGCTGCTCTCCAAGAACGAGCAGGTGCGGGCCCGCGTCGAGGCCATGATCGGCAGGCTGAAAACCCTGGAGCATGGCGCATGAGCAGTCAGGACCAGGCACGCGTCAGCGTGCGCATCATGGAGAAAGAGTACGTGGTCTCCTGCCCGTACGACGAGCGCTCGGCGCTCCTCGATGCCGCGGAGTACCTGAACGGCCGCATGCGCGAGATCCGCGACAGCGGCAAGGTCGTGGGACTCGATCGCGTCGCCGTCATGGTGGCGCTCAACATGGCGCACGAGCTGCTGCAGATGCGTGGCCGTGATGCCAAGGTCGAGAGCGAGTCCGGCGGCAAGGTGCGGGCGCTGCGCGAGCGCGTCGAGACCGCGCTCGAGCGGGCGCAGCAACTCGAACTGTGAGACACGCCGGCGCCCAAAGCAGGCGCCGTTGGTGTAGAGTGGTTCCCGGCGTCGCCTGCGGTGTTCGACAAGCGGGCCGGGTTACCTCGGACCCTAATTGAAACACCCACGGGGCAGGGCTCGTCGGCAGCACTGTGCAAGTCCGCCATGAGCGGAAAGCCTTACCTGTCACAGCTCGTCCCACTTTGTTGCTCTGGTTCGAGAGCAACGGTTCGCACCGGCACAGGCGGGTGACGCTTCCTGATTCCAGAGTGACCGACGCCCGCAGATCGCTGCGGGCGTCCCTGCGGGCAAAGCGCCGCGCGGTGTCCGCCGCCGAGCGCGCACGCGCCGCGAGGCAAATAGCGCACCACGCCGATCGCCTCCTCAAGCTCCGCCCCCATCAGCGCATCGGCATCTACGCCGCCGTCGCGGAGGAGCTCGATACCTCCTTTCTCATCGCGCTGGCACTGCGTCGCGGCTGCCTCGTATACCTCCCCTGCATCGACCGGCGCGCACGCGTGCGCACGATGCGCTTCGCGCGCATCGATGCGATGCCGCGCGCTCTGCGCCGCAATCGCTTCGGCATCGGCGAGCCTGAAGGACCGCGACTCACGAGCGCGCGCCTGCTCGATGTCGTGTTCCTGCCGCTCGTCGGCTTCGATCGTCACGGCGTTCGCCTCGGGATGGGCGGCGGGTACTACGATCGCGCATTCGCATTCCGGCGACTGCGCACCGCCTGGCATGCACCGTTGCTCGTCGGAATCGGTTATGCGTCACAGCAGGTGGAGCACATCGCACCCCATGCGCACGATGTCCCTCTCGATCTCGTGATCACCGAGCGCGGCGTCATCCGCTGCGTGCATGGCCGCTAGCAGATGTCAATCACCCTTGCTTGTTTTTTTGTTTCACCTGTATATACTCCGACCTCGGACTAACCCGACAACTGGAGAGCCAACATGGCGAAGGCGAAAAAGAAGGCCAAGAAGAAAGCTGCGAAGAAGAAGTAAGGCCTTTGCTCGGCGGCCGCTTCGGCGGCCGCCGAGTAAGACGAGAATCGAGATTATCGTGCCCGCTTCGGCGGGCACGTTCGTTTCCGGAGGCCGGTTCTTCCATGACCGCGACGATGGCCGATGCGAAGAAGAAGCGCGCCGCGGAGGCCGCTTTGCAGTACATTCCGCCCGGCTGCGTGCTCGGCATCGGCACCGGCACCACGGTGCGCTTCCTCGTCGCCGCTCTCGCGGCACGTCCCGGCACGGTACGCGCCGCGGTATCGAGCTCCAACGCCACCACCGCTCTCCTCGATGCCGCCCGCATCCCGGTGCTCGATCTCAATGACGTCGCCGATCTGCCGCTCTACATCGATGGCGCCGACGAGGCCACCCGGGCGCATCACCTGATCAAGGGCGGCGGTGGCGCGCTCACGCGCGAGAAGATCATCGCCGCGGCGGCGACCCGCTTCATCTGCATCGTCGATGACAGCAAGCTCGTCGCGACCCTCGGCGCCTTTCCACTGCCGGTCGAGGTGATCCCGATGGCGCGCAATCTCGTCGCCCGGCGACTCCAGGCGAGCGGTGCGCGCCCGGTATGGCGGCAGGGCTTCGTCACCGACAACGGCAACCACATCCTCGATGTGCACGGCCTCTCGATACCGGATCCGCCGGCACTCGAGAATGAGCTCGCAAGCCTCACCGGTGTGGTCACGGTCGGCCTCTTTGCGAGGCGCCCCGCCGATCTGCTGCTCGTCGGCAGCGACCGCGGCACCGCAACTTTGTGAGCTAGCCGCGCTTGCCTGCCGCCAGCGTCAGCGGCGGCTCCTCCACGAGATCGCGAAGCGTCAATTCACCACAGCGGCTGCGGCGCGCCTCGTCAATCGTCTCTATCAGACGATCCACCGGCGGGATGAAGATCGTGCGCGGACTGAAGTGACCGCTTCGTTGATTGCGCGCCAGCTCCAGCAGCTCATTCACCAGGATGTGACCGATGTCGCGCGCCGGCAGCAGCTCGTCGTCCTCGGTGACCACCAGCAGGCCCGCGCTCTCCAGCGTCGTCACCATCTGCGCGACCGCGATACCGGGCAGGCCGAGCTCGGTGGCGAGACCGTTCATGCTCCAGCGCCTGCCGCCCGTGACGTAGGAGCGCCCGACGAAGTACATCAGGCGCAACACCAGCTGCTCGACCTCGATGCTGGAGAGCTTGAGCTCCTGCAGACCGAGCCGCAGGTAGGTCGGATTCTGGATGTAGAAGGAAAGCTGCGCGCCGGCAAGCAGGATCAGCCAACCGAAGTACGTCCACAGCAAGGCGGCGACGATGAGTGCGAATCCCGCGTAGACGATGGTGAGCCGCGTGGAGTGCACGACGAACGCCGTGAACCCCCGGCCGACGGCCGCCCATGCCACGCCCGCCACCAGTGCGCCGATGAGCGCCGGCCGCCAGCGCACGCGCGTGTTCGGCACGAAGAGATAGAGCGCGGTGAAGAACGCGCTCACCATGACGTAGGGGGCCAGCTTCACACCCGCGGTCGTGAGGATATCGAGCAGAGGCAGTTGCCCGAGCTCGCGGATGGGAGCGCTCGTGAGCGCGCGGCGCGACATGCCGATGAACACGACCAGGATGACGGGACCGACGACGATCAGGGTGAGGTATTCGCTCACTCGGCGCGCGAAGCTGCGCGCCTGCTGCACGCGCCAGAGAAAATTGAAGCTGTCCTCGACCTTCTTGATCGTGCCGACGAGCGTCCACGCGAGCAGCGCGAATCCCACCGAGCCGACGACCCCGCCGCTCACGCTGTTGGCGAACTCCATGACGCGGGAAGTCAGCTCGGAAGCGCCGGCCGGTCCCAGGGCGCTGAAGAGCTCGTAGACCACGGGCTCGAGGTCGCTGCGCGCGCCGACGACCTTCAGGATCGCGAAGCTGAAGGCGGCGAGCGGAATGAGCGACAGCAGGGTCGTGTAGACCAGGCCCATCGCACGCAGATTGATGTCGCCGCGGGAAAGGTCGCGCGCCACCGCGTATGGATAGCGCATCCAGCGCAGCAGTCTACCGCTGCGTCCGGACCCCTGGGACGCGGGACCGAAGAAGCACCAGTCGAGAAAGCTCCAGAATCGCGCCCACATCGCGGCAAGGTTAAGCCGCTGACAGGCCGATGTCACTCCGATAGAGTCTGTCGGACCCCGCTCACGGCTGAATCCATGTCGCCCGCCGCCGATGAATTTCCGCAACGGATCGTCTGCCTCACCGAGGAGACGACCGAGACGCTGTACCTGCTGGGTGAGGAGCATCGCATCGTCGGGATCTCCGGCTTCACGGTGCGGCCGCCGCGGGCGCGCAAGGAGAAGCCGCGGGTCTCAGCCTTCACCAGCGCGAAGATCGACCGGATCCTGGAGTTGCAACCGGATCTGGTCCTCGGCTTCTCCGATCTGCAGGCGGATATCGGGGCGCAACTCGTGCGCGCGGGCCTGGACGTACACCTGTTCAACCAGCGCAGCGTCGCGGAGATCTTCCGCATGATCCGCACGCTGGGCGGCATGATAGGTTGCGAGGGTCGCACGGCCGAGCTGGTCGCGCGGCTCGAGGAAGGTGTGGAAAGGGCGCGGCAGCGTGCGGCCGCGTTACCGCGCCGCCCGCGGGTGTACTTCGAGGAGTGGGATGAGCCGCTCATCTGCGGCATTCGCTGGGTGTCGGAGCTGATCGGCATCGCCGGCGGCGAGGACTGCTTCCCCGAGCTGTCGGCGCAACCGCTCGGCCGCCAGCGAATCATCGCCGACGCACTGGAGGTGCCGCGACGCGCCCCCGACATCATTCTCGGCTCCTGGTGCGGCAAGAAGTTCCGCCCGCAGGAGGTGGTGGCGCGCCCGGGCTGGAACACCATCCCGGCGGCACGCAGCGGCTTCGTGCGTGAGATCAAGTCTGCCATCATCCTGCAGCCCGGCCCCGCCGCGCTCACCGACGGACTGATCGCGGTGCAGGAAGTGATCGAGGAGTGGGCTCGACAGGGAGACTAGATCCCCCGGCGCTGCCGTATCAGCTCGTACGCTTCGATGATCTGCTGCGTGCGCTGCTTGGCATGCTCGATCATCGATTCCGGCAGGCCGTTGGCTTTCAGCTTGTCGGGATGATGCCGGCTCAACTGCCGCCGGTACGCTTTGACGACGTCCTGATCGCTGGCGTCCGGCGCCGCATCGAGAACCTTGTAGGCCTCCTCGAGCTTCTGCGACACGGTCGGGCCCGGCTCCCCGCCGGCGGACGCAAAGCGGAAGGTGCCGCCGCTGATGCGCAGCACCGCCTCGATCTGCGCCATCTCGAATGCGGACACGCCGAGCCGGCTGGCGATGCGACTCATCAGTGGGCGCACCGGCCCATCGAGGTTGTTGCCGCTGAGCGCCGCCCGCACCTGGATCTCGACGAAGACGCGCACCAGATCCGGGCGGCCGGCGCAGGCGCGGGCCAGACCGGTCAGCTCGGCGGTCAGGTCGAAGCCGGCTTGCTTGCCTGCGGTGAAGCATTCGATGGCCTGCTGCACCCGGGCGCCATCGAGGCGCAGCTGCGCCATCACCGCGCGCGCCGCGGAAATCTCCTGCTCGGTGACCCGGCCGTCGGCCTTGGCGACGTAGCCCATCACGCGGAAGGTGGCCCGGAAGAAGCGCTCGCTGATGGCCGCAAGCTCCTCCGGACCGGGCGGCGGCAGCGCATCCTGTCGGTCGAGATGCTCATCGACCTGGTGCCCGAGGAGCACGCCGGCCAGGGCCGCGACCGGCCCGAATACCATGCCGATGAGGCCACCCACGAGCTTGCCGGTATAGCGCATATGCGCTGCTATAGTAGCAAGCATGGAAACGCAGACGGTTTTCCGCACCGCGCTCCGGGGTCTCGAGAAGCTCCACGAAGGCAAGGTGCGCGATATCTACTCGGCGGGCGCCGATGCGCTCCTCATCGTGACCACGGATCGGTTATCGGCTTTCGACGTGGTGTTGCCGGACCCGATCCCCGGCAAGGGACGCGTGCTCAACGAGATTTCAAACTTCTGGTTCGCGCGCACGCGCCACATCGTGCCGAACCATCTCACCGGCCGTGCCGTCACCGACCTGGTCGCCGACCCGGCCGACCGCGCCGCCCTGCAGGGCCGCTCGGTCATCGTGCGGCGCCTGAAGGCGCTGCCGATCGAGGCGGTGGTACGCGGCTACCTGATCGGCTCCGGATGGAAGGACTATCAGAGGACCGGCGGCATCTGCGGCGTCTCTCTGCCCCCCAACCTCCCCCTCGCGGCGCGCCTGCCCGCGCCGCTGTTCACGCCGGCAACGAAAGCGGCCGCCGGCGAGCACGACGAGAACATCTCCCTGGCCGAGGTCGAGAAGCTCATCGGCGCATCGCTCGCGGCGCGCGTCCGCGATACCGCGATCGCCCTCTATGAGTATGCGGCGGCACACGCGCTCAGCCGCGGCATCATCATCGCGGATACCAAGTTCGAGTTCGGTGTCGACGAGCACGGCACGCTGACGCTGATCGATGAGGCGCTGACGCCCGATTCCTCGCGCTTCTGGCCCGCCGATACCTACCGCCCGGGCACCAGCCCGCCGAGCTTCGACAAGCAATTCGTGCGGGATTACCTGGAGACTCTGGACTGGAACAAGAAAGCGCCCGGGCCGAAGCTGCCGGCGCAGATCATCACCCGCACCAGCGAGAAATACGGCGAAGCCCTGGCGCGGCTGACGAAGTGAGCGCGGCGCGCCGTCCGCGGCACGGCGGGTGTTCCTGATCGGCTCAATCTCCCGGCCCCGCCTGCGCAAGCGCCGCGGCCTCATTCTCGGCGCCGGCGTGTCCGCGTAGACTTGCGTCATGGCCACTCCCTGGATCGCCCCCTCCATCCTCTCCGCCGACTTCGCGCGTCTGGGCGAGGAAGTCGACGCCGTGCTGGCCGCCGGCGCGGACATCATCCATTTCGACGTGATGGACAACCATTACGTGCCGAACCTCACCATCGGCCCGATGGTTTGCGAAGCGCTGCGCAAACACGGCGTCACGGCACCGATCGACGTGCATCTGATGATCAGCCCGGTGGACCGCATCATCCCGGATTTCGCGGCGGCGGGCGCCAGCTACATCTCCTTCCACCCGGAAGCCACCGAGCACATCGACCGCACCATCCAGCACATCCGCGAGCAGGGTTGTCGTCCGGGACTCGTATTCAACCCGGCGACGCCGCTCGACTATCTCGACTACACCCTGGAGAAGCTCGATCTCGTGCTCATCATGTCGGTCAATCCGGGCTTCGGCGGCCAGAAGTTCATTCCGACCGCGCTGCGCAAGCTGGCCGAGGCCCGCGCGCGCATCGATGCGACCGGTCGTGACGTGCGGCTGGAGATCGACGGCGGTGTCAAGGTGGACAACATCAGAGAGATCGCGCGCGCGGGCGCGGATACTTTCGTGGCCGGGTCGGCGATCTTCGGCAGCGCGGATTACGCCGCCACCATCAAGGGAATGCGCGCGCAGATCGCGGGAACGTGAGGGGGCGCTGCGCCCCTTCGGGGCCGGTCCTCCCGGACCGTTATCCCAGCCCTGCGCCAATAAGACGAGGCCCGCCGGTTGGCGGGCCTCTCTCTTATTGGCTGGGGGACTAGGATTCGAACCTAGGTAAACGGAGTCAGAGTCCGTTGTCCTACCACTAGACGATCCCCCAATAGCAGGCGCGAATTGAAGCCCGAACCGACGCCGGCTGCAAGGTCTCGACTAGCGCTTCGAGTACTGTCCGCTGCGGCGGGCCTTGCGGCGGCCGACCTTCTTGCGCTCGACCTCGCGGGCGTCGCGGGTCACGAAGCCGGCATCGCGCAGCTGCTTGCGCAGCGTCTCGTCGTACTCGATCAGCGCACGGGTGAGGCCGAGGCGAATCGCGCCGGCCTGACCGGTGATACCGCCGCCATCCACGGTCACGCTGATGTCGAAGCGGCTGCCGAGCTGCAGTGCCTCGAGCGGCTGGCGCACGATCATGCGGCCGGTCTCACGCCCGAAGAACTCATCGAGCGGACGGTCGTTGACCGTGATGTGGCCGTTGCCCGGCCGGAGGTAGACCCGCGCGGTGGCGGTCTTGCGGCGGCCGGTGCCGTAATTCGTCTGCTGTGCTGCTGGCATGGATGCGATTTCCTCAGATCTCGAGCGGCCGCGGCTGCTGGGCCTGGTGCGGGTGCTCGCCGCCCGCGAACACGTGCAGCTTCCTGAACATGCGCCGCCCGAGCGGGTTCTTCGGCAGCATGCCCTTGACGGCGAACTCGATCGCCCGCTCCGGATGCTCGTCGAGGAGCTTCTGCAGAGCGATCGACTTGATGCCGCCGATGTAGCCGGTGTGGTGGTAATAGATCTTGTCGGTGAGCTTACGCCCGGTGACGCGCACCTTGCCGGCGTTGAGCACGACGATGTGATCGCCCATATCCACGTGGGGGCTGTAATCGGCCTTGTGCTTGCCCTTGAGTCGATGAGCGATCTGAGAGGCGAGGCGCCCGAGCGTCTTGTCGGTCGCATCGACCACGAACCAGTCGCCCCGGACACTGCCGGAATTGGCGAAAACCGTCTTCATATGAGCCTCGGCGGGGCCGTATCTTGCGGCCCCAGGAATACCCTGGAAATTTAGCGGAGCCCTCGAAAGGGCCGGGAAGTCTACTGAAGCTGCCCCGCCAATGCAAAACCAGCGCTTATAATCGCGGCTCATGCAGACCGAACACCCCCTGGATGCCTGGATTGGGGCCGCCGACCGGGCCCTGCGCGCCCTTCTGGCCCCGGCGCACGCCTCCCGGCCCCTACCGCTGCCCTCCGGCGGGACGGCTGAAAACCTGCCGGAGCTCTCTTCCGACGAGAGACGCCGGGCCGCCGCCCTGATGCGCGTCAACCACGCCGGGGAAATCGCCGCCCAGGCCCTTTATCACGGCCAGGCGATCGCGGCGCGCTCCGAGACCACCCGCAGGATGCTCCTCGATGCCGCGCGCGAGGAAACCGATCATCTCGCCTGGTGCGAGAGTCGCCTGAAAGACCTCCAGTCCCGCCCGAGCCTGCTGAACCCGCTGTGGTACGCCGGCTCCTTCTTTATTGGTGCGCTGGCGGCGGTCGCGGGCGACCGGGCCAGCCTCGGCTTCGTGGTCGAGACCGAGCGGCAGGTCGAGGGGCATCTCGACCAGCATCTCGGGCGCCTGCCGGAGGGCGACCTGCGCAGCCGCGCCATCGTGCAACAGATGCGCGTCGACGAGGCGGCGCACGGCGCCAACGCCAGAGCCGCGGGCGGGGCGGAGCTGCCCGGGCCGGTACGTGCTCTCATGCGCCATACCGCCCGCATCATGACCGCCACCGCTTACTGGGTTTGATCGCTCGAGACAAGACAACGCGCTGCTCTGGTTTTCGCTGCACCGCGTGCGGTACGCTTGCGCTCAGCGGGGTCAACCTATAAACACTCTCACATCATGACCACACAAATTCGGGGAGCGGGTATGGAAGAGAACGTCAAGCCGTTGAGCGACATCCCGGCGATCAACCGGTTCTTGAGCTACTGCCGCATCCGTACCGTCCCGTCGAAGACGGTCGTCATCCATGCGGGCGACCTTCCGGACGTCCTCTACTACATCATCAGCGGCTCGGTCGAGGTGATGATCGAGGACGAGGAAGGCAACGAGATGGTGCTCGCCTACCTCAATCGCGGGCAGTTCTTCGGTGAGATGGGGCTCTTTTTCAGCGACCAGCCGACGCGCAGCGCCTGGGTGCGCACCCGCAACCAGTGCGAGCTGGCGGAAATGACTTACCCGCGCTTCCGCCAGATCGCCGCGGAGAGCCCGGGGCTCATCTTCGAGCTGGCGACCCAGCTCGCCACCCGGCTCGACCGCACCAATCGCAAGCTCGGCGACCTCGCCTTCGTGGACGTCACCGGACGGGTGGCCCATGCCATCAACAACCTCTGCGAGGAGCCGGATGCGATGACGCATCCCGAAGGCATGCAGATCAAGGTCAGCCGGCAGGAGCTCTCACGGCTGGTCGGGTGCTCGCGCGAGATGGCGGGGCGGGTGCTGAAGGTGCTGGAGGATCAGGGGCTGCTGCGCGCCACGGGCAAGACCATCGTCGTGTTCAATGCGCGGCCGAAGATGAAGACGCGGCCGGTGATCGTGCCGGCAAAGCCGATGGCGAAGACCCCGGCACCGCCGGAGATCGACGACGAGGACGATGATGACGACGACGAGGAGTGAGGGCGGAGAAGCCGGGGCCGCGCCGCGTCAAAGGTTGGCACTCGGCAGCTTCGCGGCCGCGAAGTCCTCCAGCGCATAAAGCGGCCGAATCTCGATATCCGAGTCCGTGAGCATCGGATTCGGACACTTCTTCAGCCATTCCACCGCCTCCTCGATCGACTTCACCTCCCACAGCCAGTAGCCCGCGATCAGCTCCTTGGTCTCGGCGAACGGACCGTCGGTGACCGTCCGGCTCTTCCCCGAGAATCGCACCCGCTTGCCATGGCGGCTGGGCTTCAGACCGTCCGCGGCCAACAGCACGCCCGCCTCGATGAGAGCCTGATTGAACCGACCCATGTCAGCGAGCAGCTGCTCGGTCGGCAGCACGCCGGCCTCGCTGTCAGCGGTCGCCTTTACCAGAACCATCACTTTCATGAGACCCTCTCGAGCGGCTGCCCGGCTTCATCACTGGCCGAATCCGGCGCTCGTGAATCGACAGCGGGGATCGAAATTTGAGTCCCGACCGCCCGAGCTCGACCCGAGCCGGAGGGATCCACGCCGCCCTGAAGTGAGATGATATATTTGACCGCAGTCATGATGGACCGTGTCTGCACCTTTGACCTGACCCTCCGATGCCAGGGTGACGCGTCGAGCGCCGCGTGATGGGCCGGGAAGCGGAGCTGTGGCAACAGATCGAGGAGCTGCGCGAGGCCGTGCGCGCGCGCGACGAGTTCCTGGCCATCGCGGCGCACGAGCTGCGCAGTCCCATGCACGCGCTCATGCTGCAGGTCGCGAGCGCGATCCTGATGGCGCGCCGCGCCGGCAACGAGGAACTGCTGCAGCGACTCGAGCGTGTGCGGATCGTGCTCGACCGCTACGTGAAGCGCGCGAGCCTCCTGCTCGACGTTTCACGGATCAACACGGGCTCCATGGATCTGCGGGTCGAGGATGTCGATATCGCCGAGATCCTGCGTGAGACGGCGGACGTCTATGCCGTGGAGGCGGCGTTCAACCTGATCGATATCCGTCTCACGGCCCCCGATACGCTGGTCGGCAAATGGGACCGGCCCGCGATCGAGCAGGTCATCGGCAATCTCATCTCGAACGCCATCAAATACGGCGATGGCAAACCGGTCGATATCAGCCTGGAGCGGCACGCGGATCGGGTCCGGCTCGAGGTGCGCGATCACGGCATCGGCATCTCGGCCGAGGACCAGGCGCGCATTTTCGGCCGTTTCGAGCAGATCGTGACCGGGCAGTCCCGCACCGGCTTCGGGGTGGGCCTGTGGCTTGCGCGCGGACTGATCGAAGCGCATCGCGGCGAGATCTGCGTGGACAGCGCCCCGGGGAGAGGCTCCGCGTTCACGGTGTGGCTGCCGCTCGATGCAACTCCACTCCTTCGGGAATCGACATGACAGGTAACGGCAATCAGCTGCAACTCGAGCGTGTACCCACCGGTATCGAAGGGCTCGACCGGATCCTGTACGGCGGGCTGCTGTCCGGCGGCGTCTACATCATCGAAGGCGTCCCCGGCGTCGGCAAGACCATCCTCGCCAATCAGATCTGCTTCAACCATGTTGCCGCGGGCGGGCGCGTGGCGTTCGTCACCCTGCTGGCCGAGTCGCATACGAGGATGCTGCAGCACCTGCAGCCCATGAGCTTCTACCACGAGGATGCGATCCCGGAGCGGCTGTACTACGTCAGTGGCTTTCGCATTCTGGAGAACGAGGGACTGAAGGGCATCGTCGATCTGCTGCGGCGGGAGATCAAAGGCCACGAGGCATCACTGCTGGTGCTCGACGGTTTCGCGACCACCGAGGAATCCGCGTCCTCGCCGCGAGAGTTCAAGAAGTTCGTGCACGAACTGCAAAGTCACGCTGCCGCGCTGGAGTGCACCGTTCTATTGCTGACCAACGGCAGCGAGCGGGCCCTCAGCCCGGAATACACCATGGTCGACGGTGTGATTCACCTCGAGGACAACGTGTTCGACGAGCGCACCGAGCGCACCCTGCAGGTCGCCAAGTTCCGCGGCAGCGATTTTCTCGACGGCCGGCATTCCTTCCGCATCACCAGCCGCGGCCTGGAGATCTTTCCGCGCGTGGAGACCGCGTTCGCCCTGCCCTCGGTACGGGATGACTACTCGCCGCGGCGGCAGTCCACGGGCATCGCCACCCTCGATGCGATGCTCTGCGGTGGCTTGCTTGCCGAGACATCGAATGGACTCTACGGGCCCACGGGCATCGGCAAGACGACTCTGGGATTGCAGTACGTCGGCCAGTCGAGCACCGCGGAACCCGGCGCGTTCTTCGGCTTTTTCGAATCTCCGGAACGATTGCGCGTGCGGGCGGAGGGGCTCGGTGTCGATCTGCGGGGATTGGAGCGGCGCGGCGCGGTCGAAGTCATCTGGTGCCCGCAGGGCGAGCACATCCTCGATGAGCTCGGCCACCGCATGATCGAAGCGGTGCGCCGTCGAGGCGTGAAGCGCCTGTTCGTGGACGGCTATGGCGCGCTGATCGAGTCGGCGACCCACCCGGGGCGGATGACCCGCTTCATCTCGACATTGAGCAACGAGCTGCGCGCCCTGAAGGCAACCGTGGTCATGAGCATGGAGAGCCGCAACATCATGGGAAGCGCCTCGGAGCTGCCGAGCAAAGGCATGTCATCGCTGCTCGAAGGCCTGATTCTGATGCGCTACACGGAGCTTGACGGCCGTGTGCGGCGCCTGGTGTCGATCACGAAGCTGCGCGACAGCGCCTTCGATTCCAGCCTGCGGGAGTTCGACATCACCGCGCGCGGAATCGAGATCGGCGCGCCGCTGCGCGGCGTCGAGGCCGCCTTGAGCGGCTTCGCGCGCGAGCCGCGCGTCGTCAGCCCTGAAGACCTGTCGCAAGGGAAGCGACAGGAGGACTAGCCGTGAGGACGGTCCTCGTTGTCGACGACGAATTCGGCACCGTCGAGGTGCTGGTCGCCGCGCTCGAGGATGAAGGCTACCGTGTGCTCACCGCCGCCAACGGCCGGCGCGCGCTCGAGCGGCTCGAAGAGAACAAGCCCGACCTCGTCGTTTCGGATTTCATGATGCCGCTGATGGATGGCGCCGCACTGGTGCAGGCGATGCGCGCCAATCCGGAGTTTCGCAGCATCCCGATCATCATGATGAGCGCCGCGCCCGAGGCGGCGCTGCGCAAGCACCTGGACGGTTACGAGGCGTTCCTGCGCAAGCCCTTTCGCGTCGCCGTCCTGGTCGAGCTCATCGCTGCGGTACTCAATCGCCCGCGATCGTCATCTCCGCGATGAGCACCGAGCCGCAGTGGATGGAGCCGCGCGAGTCGAGATCGCTGCCGAACGCCACGATGTTGCGATAGACGTCACGCAGGTTCCCCGCGATCGTGATCTCGTGGACGGGATACGCGATGGCGCCATTCTCGATCCAGAACCCGCTCGCGCCGCGCGAGTAGTCGCCGGTCACCCCGTTGACTCCCTGACCCATCAGCTCCGTCACCAGCAGGCCGGAGCCCATCTGTCGCAGCAGCGCGTCATACCCCGGCGAGTCCCCCGACGCGTCGACGATCAAGTTGTGAATGCCGCCGGCGTTGCCCGTGGTCTTCAGCCCCAGGCGCCGCGCCGAGTAGCTGCCCAACACGTAGCCCTGGAGGATTCCGTTCTCGATCAGCTCCCGATCGCGCGTCGCGGCGCCCTCGTCGTCGAACGGAGCGCTGGCCAGGCCCTTGGGGATGTGCGGCCGCTCGTGCATCTGCACGAAGGTCGGGAAAACCTGCTCGCCCGCGGCGTTCAGCAGGAACGAAGCCTTGCGGTACTGACTCGGCCCACGGATCGCGCCGATGAAATGCCTGTACAGGCCGCGCGCCATGTCGGGCGTGAAGAGGACCGGCGCCTTGCGTGTGGCGAGCTTGCGCGCGCCGAGCCGCGCGAGCGCGCGCTTGCCCGCCGTGACGCCCACCGACTCGGCGTCCTCGAGGTCCGCCGGGTCGCGCGCGGTCGTGAACCAGTAGTCGCGCTGCATGTGATCGCCTTCCTGCGCGATCAGGGAGCAGCTCACGGAGTGGCTGGTGCCGGAGAAGCCGGCCAGGAAGCCGAGTGAGTTGCCGTAGACGCCCGTATGCCGCTGGCTGCTGACCGAGGCGCCCTCGGAGTTGGCGATCCGGGGGTCGACGGCGCGACCGGCGTGCTCACAGCGGCGCGCGATCGCGATGGCGTCCTCGGCCGCGAGCCCCCAGGGATGATCGAGATCCAGATCCGGGATGTCGCGCGCCAGATATTCCGGCTCGACGAGGCCGGCGTACGGGTCCTCGGCCGTATACCGCGCGATGGCACAGGCCTTCTCGACCGTCGACCGGACCGCGTCCCGGCCGAGATCGGCGGTACTGGCAGAGCCCTTGCGCTTGCCGAAATAGACCGTCACGGCCAGACCGCGGTCGCGCTGGTACTCGATCGTGTCCACCTCCCCCAGGCGCACGGTCGTGCCCAATCCCTGGCTCAGGCTGGCATCGACCTCGTACTGCGAGGCTCCCTGGCGGCGCGCCTCCTGCAGCGCGAAGGCGGCGATGTCCTGGAGCAATAGGGAAGAATCCGTCGCCTCGACCGCCTGTGGCATACGCGTTCCGCTCGATTGGGAAAATGGGGCAGAATTTCATTCTAGCAGCCCGCAAGCCGCGAGCCCTTCGGAAGACCCGTGACCGCCCATCCCCCCGACGACCTGCCGCCAGAGGACGACCCGGAACGGCCCAGCAAGAGTGCGCGCAAGCGCGCGGCGCACGCGGCGCAGGACCTCGGCGAGGAGCTGATCCGGCTGCGGGATTCGGACCTCGACGCCCTCGACCTGCCGGAGCAACTGAGTGACGCCATCCGCGAGGCCCGCCGCATCAAGAGCCGCGCCGGCGGGGCACGGCAGCGCCAGTACATCGGCAAGCTGATGCGTGAGATCGACCTCGGGCCCATCCGCGCCACGCTCGCCGCCCGCAGCGAGCGGGACGCCCTCGAGACCCAGCTCTTCAAGCGGGCGGAGAGCTGGCGGGAGCGTCTGCTGCTCGAGGGCGAGACCGCCCTCGAGGAGCTCACCCGCCTGCGGCCCGACCTGGATCGCGCCGACTGGAGCCGGCGAGTCGCGGCCGCGCGGCGCGAGAGCGGTGCCACGAGCCCGGGTGGCGCAGCGACCGCGAGAACGTTCGGCCCCGCCGGGCGGCAGCTGTTCAGGGCGCTGCGCGCGTTGCTCGGCTAGAATGTCGTGATGACAGCGCTGGTCGGCATCATCATGGGGTCTTCGTCCGATTGGGAGACCCTGCGCGGCGCGGCCGAGACGCTGGAGAAGCTCTCCGTCCCGCACGAGGTGCGGGTGGTCTCCGCCCACCGCACGCCCGACCTCCTCTTCGAATACGCCTCGAGCGCCCGCGCGCGCGGACTCGAGGTCATCATCGCGGGCGCGGGCGGCGCGGCCCATTTGCCGGGCATGACCGCCGCCAAGACCACCCTGCCCGTGCTCGGCGTGCCGGTGCAATCCAAGACCCTCGGCGGGCTCGATTCCCTGCTCTCCATCGTGCAGATGCCCTCCGGAATACCCGTGGCGACCTTCGCGATCGGCGCCGCAGGCGCGACCAACGCCGCGCTCTGCGCCGCGGCCATTCTCGCCAACAAGCATCCGGCCATCGCGGCGGCGCTGGAGGCGTTCCGCGAGACCCAGACCGCCGGAGTGCTCGCCAACCCCGACCCGCGCGCCGCGCCGCGCTCATGACGGTTGGCATCGTAGGGGCCGGCCAGCTCGGCCGGATGCTCGCGTTGGCAGGCTATCCGCTCGGCCTGGACTTCATGTTTCTCGATCCCGCGCACGATGCGCCCGCGGGCCGGGTCGCGCCCGTGCTGCACGGTCCCTTCACCGACGCCAAGCTGCTCTCGTGGCTGGCGCGCGAATGCGAAGTGCTGACCTTCGACTGGGAGAACATCTCAGTGGAGGCGCTGCGCGCGCACGCAGCGGGCCGCGGCGCGCGTATCTGCCCACCGATCACAGCCCTGGCCACCGCGCAGGACCGTGTCAGCGAGAAGCGGTTGTTCGAGCGGCTCGGCATTCCGACGACCCGCTGGCGAGCGGTCGGTTCCCGCGCCCAACTCGAGCGCGCGCTGCGTGAAGTCGGGCTTCCGGGCGTCCTCAAGACCCGGCGCCTGGGGTACGACGGCAAGGGGCAGGCCCTGGCGAGAACGCCCGAGGATGCGCACCGCGGCTGGGACGAGCTCGGCAAGGTGCCGCTCATCTACGAGGAATGGGTACCGTTCGATTGCGAGGTGTCCATCATCGGCGCCCGCAGCGCCAACGGCGAGACCGCCATCTACCCGCTGAACGGCAACGTCCATTCGCAGGGAATCCTGCGGTTGACGCGGGCGCCCTACGGTCCGCCGGGTTGGCAGCGCGTGGCGGCGCGGCATCTGCGGCGTTGTCTCACGCACTTCCGTTATGTTGGCGTGCTCACCATCGAGTTCTTCGTCCGCAAGGGACGCCTGATAGCCAATGAGATGGCGCCGCGCGTACATAACTCGGGACACTGGACCATAGAGGGCTGCGCGACCAGTCAGTTCGAGAATCATCTGCGCGCCATCCTCGGCCTGCCGCTCGGCTCGACGCGGCCGCTGGGATTCAGCGCGATGGCGAACCTGATCGGCGACATCCCGCCTCGTGACGGGCTGCTGCGGCGCGAGGGACTGCATCTGCACGATTATGGCAAGCAGCCGCGTCCAGGGCGCAAGGTCGGGCATTGCACCCTCGTCGAGCCCACGGCCGTCCGCCGCGACCGGCGGGCACGGCAGTTGCTTGCAGAGCTGGCTCCCGGATTGCGCATCCCGTAATATAGCGGCGGAACGAGCCCGGCCAGAGCGGGTCGAACAAGCAGGGACGCCGAGCGGCCAACAGCACGCCGCTTGTCGCCAACAGCGGACAACCCATGTATCTCGACCCGTTCAAACTCAAAGAGCTGCCATTCCGACTGAGCCCCGACCCTCAGTTCCTCTATCTTTCCAAGCAGCACGCCCGCGCCAAGGCGTACATGGAATCGACCATCTGGTTCACCGACGGCTTCGTCGTGATCACCGGGGAGATCGGCGCGGGCAAGACGACCCTGATCGAGTCCTTCCTGAAGGAAATCCAGTCGGATGTCGTGGTCGCACAGATCAATCAGACGCAGGTGTCGGCTGTCGATTTCCTGCAGGCCATCCTGGTGCAGTTCGGCTTCTCGCCCTTCAAGATGAAGAAGGGCGAGATCATCGCGACACTCAACAACTTCCTCATCGAGCAGTATGCCGCCGGGCGCAAGGTGCTGCTGATCGTCGACGAGGCGCAGAACCTGTCGCTGCGCGTGCTGGAGGAGATTCGCCTCCTCTCCGGAGTGGAGACCACCAAGGAGAAGGTGCTGCGCATCATTCTCGCGGGCCAGCCGGAGCTGAACGCGAAACTCGACGCGCCGGAGCTGGTCCAGCTCGCTCAGCGCGTGCGCCTGCGCTTCCATCTCACCGCGCTCTCGCAGGCCGAGACCCGCAGCTACATCCAGCACCGCCTGGAAGTCGCCGGCGCGGGCGATCGGCCGATCTTCGCGGAGGAAACCTACGCGGAGATCTTCCGCTTCACCGGCGGCGTGCCGCGCCTCGTCAACACGCTGTGCGACACGGCGATGATGGCCGCTTATGCCGCCGACCGCGGACTGGTCACCCCGATGGACATCGAAAGCGCCGTCGGCGAGCTGCAATGGGTGGAATTCGCGGCGCGAACCCAACAGCAGCTGCGTGCCGTCACGGAGCTCGCGCTGCCGCGCATGCGCGGCGGCGACCCGGCGCAGCCGTCCCTGGGCCGCCTGCTGGTCGCGACGGACGGTCGCACGGTGCAGGAGATCCCCCTGACCCAGGGCCGCATCATCGTCGGCCGCACCGTGGACAACGATCTGCAGATCGACAGCCGTTTCGTCAGCCGGCATCACTGCCAGATCACGACCAGCGCCAACTCGTGCGTCATCGAGGACCTGAACAGCACGAATGGCATCTACGTGAAGTCGAAGCGCGTCCGCCGGCACTATCTCAATGACGGCGACGTGGTGCTCGTCGGCAAGCACGAGCTGATCTACGTGGATGAGCGCCTGGCGCGCACGCGCGGCAATCTGAACGACACGGTGCCCGGCATTCCGGTGCTGCAGCGCGCCGAGGCCGGGGGCCAGCCGGAGGAGGAAGAGACGGAGGTCGGAATGGAGGGGCTGGAGGCGACCCGCGATCAGTCCTGATCCTGCCGCTGCGTCAGATCAGGCTGCCCGTAGTGGGAACGGAGCTCGCGGTAGTCGCGGCGCCGCAGCAGCACCACGATGCCTCCGAGCACCGCGGCAAGGCCCGCCAGCCCGGCCAGGAGGCCCACCGCGCGGGAATCCCCGATGAGATAACTGGCACCCAGGGCGGCGAGGCCACCGCCGATGTAGAGCCACGGCAGGCCCTCATACATGGGTCGCGAGAGGTGCATGACGCCACACGATACTCCGGTGGCGCCGCCGGAGCACCTCGCAGGGATTATGTCCAGTAGCGGGCGCTAGCCCGTGCCGCCGACCGTCAGGTTTTCGACCTTCAGGGTCGGCTGACCCACACCCACCGGAACGCTCTGGCCGTCCTTGCCGCAGGTACCGACGCCGTCATCGAGCTTCAGGTCGTTGCCGACCATGGTGACGCGGGTCAACACGTCAGGGCCGTTGCCGATCAGGGTGGCACCCTTGAGGGGGGCGCCGATGCGGCCGTTCTCGATGGCGTACGCCTCGCTTGCGGAGAAGACGAACTTTCCGGAAGTGATGTCGACCTGGCCGCCGCCGAAGTTGACCGCGTAGATGCCACGCGGCACGGAGCGGATGATCTCCTCGGGATCGTGCGGCCCGGGACGCATGTAGGTGTTGGTCATGCGCGGCAGGGTCATGTGCGCGAAGGACTCGCGGCGGCCGTTGCCGGTGGGGCGGGTGCCCATGAGGCGCGAATTGAGCCGGTCCTGCATGTAACCCCGCAGCACGCCGTTCTCGATCAGGGTCGTGCATTGGGTCGGGGTGCCCTCATCGTCGATGTTCAGCGAGCCGCGGCGCTGTGACAGGGTGCCGTCGTCGACGACGGTGCACTCCGCGGCCGCGACACGCTCACCGATGCGGTTGGCGAACGCCGAGGTGCCCTTGCGGTTGAAGTCGCCCTCGAGGCCGTGGCCGATCGCCTCGTGCAGCAGGATGCCGGGCCAGCCTGGCCCCAGCACCACCGTCGTCGGACCGGCGGGCGCCGGGACGGCTTCCAGATTCACCAGCGCCTGCCGCGCCGCCTCGCGCGCCAGAGCGAGGGGACGATCGCCGGCGACCAGTTCCGCGAGCGAATAACGGCCGCCCGCGCCGCTGTAGCCCTGCTCCCGGCGGCCGTTCTGCTCCACCAGCACCGAGACGTTGAATCGCACGAGCGGGCGCACGTCGGCCGCAAGCGATCCCTCGCTGGTCGCGATGAGCACTACCTCGTGCACCGCCGTGACGCTCGCAGTGACATGGACGATGCGTGGATCGATCCTGCGCGTCTCGCGGTCGACCTTCTCCAGCCACGCCACCTTGTCCTGGTCGGACAGTGTGGCAACCGGATCGGCCGGCAGGTACAGGCGGTGCCCCGCCTGCGGGCGCCAGGCACTGACACGCTTGTCGCCGCCCTGCACCGCGATGGCGCGCGCGGCGCGGGACGCTTCCTCCAGAGCCGGCAGGATGATCTCATCGGAATAGGCGAATCCGGTCTTCTCCCCGGCGAGCGCACGCACCCCGACTCCCTGCTCGATGCTCGCGCTGCCGCCCTTGACGATGCCATCCTCCAGCGACCATGACTCCTGCCGCGCCAGCTGGAAATACAGGTCGGCGAAGTCGACCGAATGCGTCAGCACTTCGCCGAAGACACGATCGAGGCGGCCGTCGTCGAGGCCACTCGGCTTCAGGATCAGATCGCGCGCGAGCGACAGGGGATCGGCCTGGGAAATCGGATCAGTCACGATTGAGGTGTTGCGGTTGTCCATGATGAAGACTGTCAGTGGAGTACACGGTGTGTGAGCGACGGGAAGCTGTCGCGGTCGCGCCGCTGGCGCTCGAGATCGATTTCGGCGGTGATACAGCCGCGGCCGCGCGGCAGGCGCTCGAGAACGCGGCCCCAGTGATCCACGATCATGCTGTCACCGTAGGTCTCGCGCCCGCTCGGATGGAAACCGGACTGCGCGGGCGCGATGAGGCAGCACAGGTTCTCGATGGCGCGCGCCCGCAGCAAGGTCTCCCAGTGCGCCCGGCCGGTGGGCTCGGTGAATGCGGACGGGACGGCGAGGAGCTCCGCGCCCTGCGCGCTCAGCTTGCGAAAGAGCTCCGGAAATCGCACGTCGTAACAGACCGAGAGCCCGAGGCGACCCACCGGAGTGTCCACGACCACCGGCGTCGAGCCCGGGGCCACATTCGCCGATTCGCGATGGCTCTCCGTCCGCCCGGGCACCTGGATGTCGAACAGATGGATCTTGTCATAGCGCGCGCGGCGCTCGCCGGCCGAGTCGTGGACCAGGCATGCCGCGGCCACCCGGCCGTCGCCGCCCGCCGCGAGCGGCACGGTGCCGCCGACGATCCAGATTCCGAGGCGGCGCGCGCTCTCCGCGAGGAAATCCTGTATGGGCCCGCGGCCGTCGGCCTCCGCGATACGCCGCTTGTCGCCATCGGAGAGACCCATGAAGGAAAAGTTCTCCGGCAGAGCGGCCAGCTGCGCTCCCCGCTGCGCCGCCTCATCCAGCAGCATGCGCGCTTCCCGCAGGTTGGCCGATACGTCCGGACCGGACGTCATCTGTATCGCAGCGACGAGGGGCATGCTGGGTACTATGGGGGTGCCCGCGGCGGGCCGCAATGGCTGGCGCCGGGGGCCCCCGTGCCCCGCTTCACGCGCGCACGATGTCGAACTGATCGACCCCGTAGAGGCCTTCGACCTGCAGCCGGACTGGAAGCCCCACCTGGACCTTGAGCTCATCGAGGGTCGCGGCCTCGGCCTCGAGCAGCCGCTCGATCACGTCGGCGTGCGCCAGGATGAGCAGCTCCCGGCAGGAGGGATGCGATCCCTGCCGCAGGATCTCGCGGAAGATCTCGTTGCAGACCGTTTCCGGGGTCTTCACGAATCCGCGCCCCTCGCACGCCCGGCAAGGCTCGCACAACAGGTGCTCCAGGCTCTCGCGCGTGCGTTTGCGTGTCATCTCGACCAGTCCGAGAGCCGACAGGCTGACGACGTGCGGCTGCGCGCGGTCTCCCGCCAGCGAGTGCTCGAGCGCCGCGAGCACCTGCCGGCGGTGCGACTCGTCGTGCATGTCGATGAAGTCGATGATGATGATGCCGCCGAGGTTGCGCAGCCGCAGCTGCCGGCCGATGCTGGCGGCCGCCTCGAGGTTGGTGCGGAACGTGGTCTCCTCCAGGTTGCGGTGACCCACGTAGCCGCCGGTGTTGACATCGATGGTGGTCAGCGCCTCGCGCTGATCGATGACCAGGTGACCACCCGATTTGAGCGGCACCTTGCGCTCCAGCGCCTTGGCGATCTCCTCCTCGATGCCATGCAGGTCGAAGATCGGGCGCGGACCGCCATGCAGCTCGATGCGCGCCGCCGTCGCGGGCATGAACTCCGCCGCGAAGCTGCGCATGCGGCCGTGTTCCGCCGCGGAGTCGACCAACACCCGGCTGACGCCACGCGACAGCTCATCGCGCAGGAGGCGCAGCGGCAGCGGCAGATCCTCGTGTACCAGCGAGGCCGCGCTCGCCTGCAGCGCGCGCGCGCTCACGTGTTGCCAGAGCTTGCGCAGATAGTCCATATCCTCCCGCAGGCTCTCGATCGATGCACCCTGCGCCGCGGTCCGCAGGATGTAGCCGCCGTTCGCATCGGCGCCGCGCAGCTGCGCGACCGCCGCCTTCAAGCGCTGACGCTCCGCCTCATCCTCGATCCGCGCCGAGACACCGATCCCTTCGCCCCGCGGCAGGTACACGAGGAATCGCGCCGGCAGCGTGATGTAGGTCGTCAGGCGCGCGCCCTTGGTGCCGATCGGATCCTTGATCACCTGCACCAGGATGTCGTCACCCGGGCTGAGAAGCCGGCGCACGTCCTCGACGGGCGCCCCGCCGAGCTGCGCCAGCCCGACGACGGTCTCATCGGGCGTCGGGCCGGCAACATCGGCCGCGTGCAGAAAGGCGGTACGCTCCAGCCCGATATCGATGAACGCCGCCTGCATGCCGGGCAGCACCCGCGTGACCCGGCCCTGATAGAGATTGCTGACCAGACCGCGGCGGCGGCGGCGCTCGATGTAGAGCTCCTGCACGATGCCGTCTTCGACCAACGCCGCGCGAGTCTCACCGGGCGCCACGTTGATCAGGATCTCGGCGCTCACTGTGCGACCCTCCGCCAGCAGGGGATGCCGGCGTCGCGCAACAACTCCGCCGTTTCGCACAGAGGCAGGCCCATGACGCCGGAGTAACTACCGCTCAACTGCGCGACGAACACGGCTCCATACCCCTGGATGGCGTAGCCCCCCGCCTTGTCACACGGCTCGCCGGTTTCCCAGTAAGCCTCCATCTCCTCGCGGCCGATGTCGCGAAAGCGGACGGAGCTGCGGTTGACGCGCAACGTGACGGCGCCGCGCGTCGCGAGAGCCACGGCCGTGAGCACCTGGTGCGTCCTGCCGGCGAGAGCCGCCAGCATGGCGAGCCCCTCGGCGCGGTCGGCCGGTTTGCCGTAGACCGATCCTGCCAGCACCACGGTCGTATCCGCCGCCAGCACCGGCAGGGCTTCTCCCCTGCGCTGCACCGTGCTTGCCTTCGCTTGCGCCAGCCGGGCGACGTACTCCTCGGGCCGCTCCGCCGGCTGCAGGCTCTCGTCCACATGCGCCGCGCTGACGGTGTGCGGCACGCCGATCTGCGCCAGGAGCTCACGCCGGCGCGGCGACATGGAAGCGAGGCAGAGGACCGGGTCTGCTGCGGTGGGGTGCATGACGGACATCAGTCGCGATGATACGGATGATGAGTCAGTATGCTGATTGCGCGATAGAGCTGCTCCGCCAACACGACACGCGCCAGGGCGTGCGGCAGCGTGAGGCGCGACAGGGACAGGGTCGCGTCGCTTCGCGCCAGAACCTCCGCCGCGAACCCATCCGGGCCTCCGATGAGGAACGCGAGGTCGCGTCCTGCACGCATCCGGCCACCGAGCCAGTCGGCGAACTCGCGGGTAGTCATCCCGGTGCCGCTCTCATCGAGCGCCACGACCCATTCGTCGGACCGCAGGGCCGCGATGAGCTTGCGCCCCTCGGTCTCGATGGCTTTGCGCGGGCTCTGGCCGGCGCTGCGCTGACCGGGCTCGATCTCGAGCAGGGTCAGCTTCAGGCGCGAGCCGAGACGGCGGGTGTAATCGACGTAGGCCTCGCGAACCCAGGCAGGTGGGCGCGTGCCCACGGCTATCAGTCTGGCTCGCACCCGTCCTACGAATGCCGCGCCGCGTGCGCCGCGCCAGCGGCGCTGTCATGCATAGCGGTACCCGCGTCCCACAGCCGCTCCAGACCGTAGAACTCGCGGACGCGCGGCAGCATCACGTGCACGACGATGTCCTGCAGATCAACCAGCACCCACTCCCCTTCGCGCTCGCCCTCGGCGCCGAGCGGCCGGAAGCCACCGCGCTTGGCCTGCTCGACGACGTGATCCGCTATGGAGCGCACGTGCCGGTCGGAGGTGCCGGAGGCGACGATCAGGGTGTCGGCGATATCCGTCAGCCCGCGTACATCAAGCACCTTGATGTTCACGGCTTTCATGTCTTCGAGGGCGGAGGTGACGGCCTGGAGGAGGGTCGGCGCGCTGCGGGGCGGGGACGCCGGAGCACGTGGCGGAGTGGGGGGTCGGGTGGACCTGGAAGCCTGCGCGGGAGCGCCGCGGCGCCGGATTGTGCGGGTGGTCATGTGAGGAAGGAATCTCTCCTAGTGTGAACAGTCACTCATGAGCATAGCACTGACTCTCGCGCAGTATGAGCCGCACTTCATCGGGCACCAGATAGCGGGGGTCGCGGCCCGAAACGATGAGCTGGCGCAAGTCGGTGGAGGAGATCTCGAGCTGCGTCACGGCGTGAACGTAGATCCGGCCCGCGGTCTTCTCGTGCAGATCCCGGATGGTGCCGGTGCCGTGGTCCACCATGACCTCGCCCAGGGGCCCCATGGTCGGCGCCTTCCAACCTGGCCGGTGCGCCACGACGATGTGCGCGAGGCTCAGCAGGTCGCGCCAGCGATGCCAGTTCGGCAGGCCGAGGAACGCGTCCATGCCCAGAAGCAGGCAGAGTGAGCGGTCCGGATATTCCGACCGCAGCTCCGTCAGCGTATCCACCGAATAGGAGACGCCCGTACGACGCACCTCCCGGTCGTCGACGACGAACGCAGGCTGATCGGCCACGGCCGCCTGCACCATGCGCAACCGCAGCTCCGCGTTGGCCAGCGGCTGCTCGCGATGGGGCGGACTGCCCGTCGGCAGGAAGCGGACTTCCGCCAGTCGCAGCTCCTGCCAGAGCTCGAACGCCGTGCGCAGGTGCCCGTAGTGAATCGGATCGAAAGTACCGCCAAAGAGACCGATGGGTTGCATCGCCTCGCCTATTTGAACATGGACCGCGGCGCCGGCACCGCCGGACGGCCGCAGATGTCGGCCGCCAGCAGCGCCATCTCGTCCCAGGCGTCGCCCTGCAGCCGTCCCTTGATCATGCGGTCTGCGCGGGCCGCACGCAGCGTGAGCGCCCGAAACGAAAGACGCGGCGCGCGGCGCTCGGCCTTGTCGAGCGCCGCGGTCTGCCGCTGCCAGCCTCCGCGCGCGCGAGCCGCCCCAGGGTTGGCCACCGCGCCCCAGAGGTCCCGCAATGCCTTGGTCAGCGCCCAGAGCACCAGCGTCTGCTCCGTCCCCTCTGACCGCAGCCCGCCCAGCACCCTCAAGGCGCGGTCCGCCTCGCCCTCGAGCACGGCTTCCGACAATCGGAATACATCGAACCGAGCGCTGTCGGCGACGCTGGCGAGCACCGCATCGGATGTTATGACGCCGGCCGGAGCCAGCAGGCGCAGCTTCTCCAACTCCTGATGGGCCGCGAGCAGATTGCCCTCCGTGCGCTCGGCGAGCAGGGTGATGGCCTCATCGTCGAGCTCGAGCCGCAGCCGGCGGCAGCGTGCCCGCAGCCAGCCGACCAGCCTGTCGGCCTCCACCGGCCAGACGGGGATCCAGCCGCCGCGAGACTCCAATGCCTTGAACCATTGCGAGCCCTGCGCGTCGCGATCGAGGCGGGGCGTGAGGATGAGGAGCAGGGTATCGGGGTCGTCCCGCTCCAGGAGGCTCTGCAGGGCGTTGTTGCCGGCGACGCCGGGACGCGGTGTGGGCAGGCGCAGCTCGAGCAGCCGGCGTGAGCCGAACAACGATAGATTGGCCGCCGAGGCACGCACATCGTCCCAATCGGAGCCGCGCTCCAGGAAGTGCACGTCGCGCTCCGTGAAGCCCGCTGCCCGCGCCCGCGCGCGGATCTCATCGGCCGCCTCCCCGGTCAGCAGCGGCTCGTCGCCGGATACGAGGTAGGCCGGCAGGAGGCGCTGCGCGAGGTGGGCGGAGAGGGAATCGGGGGTGAGCTTCAAGCGGGGCTATCGGGAAGTCGTGCCGTGCATTATAGAATGGCTTGCGCAGGGTGAGGTCGGCCGATGTGCCGGCTCCCCCGTACAAGGCCCCAAGCCCAATGAGCCGCCCAATCCGTCAACGCCTGCTAGCGATCATCGCGGCCTTCGCGATGGTGACGGTCATCTGTGGCTTCACGGCGCAGGGCTTTGCGGCTCACGGCCATGATCCGGACCACTGCGACTGGACCATGCACTTCACGGGTTTGGCCGGCTCCGCGCCCAAGCCCAGCCCCATTGCCCGGCCGATTCCGGCCGCGTGGCTTCCACGCGCCGCCCCGGAGGCGGCCCCGCGCAATCTGCGGCAACCGCGTGCGTACCTTGCGCGTGGCCCGCCTGCGCTGCTCCACCCAGCCCTCGACGCCGCTTGAGCGGTGCGCCGCCGCGCCGGCCCTTACGGGCCTGCGCGCGCGTCGGCTGCTTTGAAGCGATTGCTGGATCAGCCCGGAGTCCCGTGACCGCCGCGCCCGAACGCGCCGGCAAACGGCCGGGCGAATGGAATTTGGAGCCTCCTGACATGCTTGTTCCCGAGACGAGGACGGCCATCGCGCTCGCGCTGGCCCTGTTTGCAACCTATCCCACGATCGCCGCAACAGCGGCCGACGCCCCCGCGGATCCCAGCGCCGCCGCGCCCGGCGCGTCATCAGCCAGCAGCGGTGCGACAGGCACCGCGCCAGGCTCGACGGCCGATTCGGCCGACCCGACGGCGAACGCGCCCACTGTCGCGAACCTCAACAGCGTCGTCGTTACGGCGCGCAGGCTGGACGAGGCGCGGGCCGGTATCGAAACCCAGACCGGCGCCTCGAGTTACGTCATCAACAGCGCCGAGATCGCCGCCGAGCCCGGCGGCGCCAACGTGCAGCTCAATCAGGTGCTGCTGCAGGCGCCGGACGTGGTTCAGGACTCTTTCGGCCAGCTGCATGTCCGCGGCGATCACAATGACCTGCAATACCGCCTGAACGGCATCATCCTGCCCGAAGGCATCAGTGTATTCAGCCAGACGCTCGATCCGCGCCTCATTGCCTCTCTCAACCTGATCACGGGTGCCCTGCCCGCCGAGTACGGCCTGCGCACCGCGGGCATCATCGACCTCACCACCCAGAGCGGTCTGCTGAAGCCCGGCGGCTACGTCTCGCTCTACGGCGGCAGCCACTCGACCGTGGAGCCGGCCGTGGAAGCGAGCGGCAGTGCCGGCTCCTTCAGCTACTTCGCCAGCGCCGACATGCTGCGCAACGATCTCGGCATCGAGTCGCCCGATGCCAGCAGCGAGCCGCTGCACGATCACTCGACGCAGGGGCATGCCTTCGCTTATCTCGAGGACATCCTCGACGACAGCGACCGCCTGTCGCTGATCCTGGGAACCTCCGATGACGAGTTCGAAGTTCCCAACCAGCACGGTCTCGAGCCCGGCCTCGGGCTGGTGGTCAACGGGGTCGCCGACTACCTCAGCAACGACCTCAACGAGAGCCAGCACGAGCTCACGCAGTACGGCATCCTGAGCTGGCAGCATTCCGCGGGCAGATTCAATATTCAGAATTCCGTCTCCGCCCGCTACACCAGCCTGCACTTCGCGCCGGACTGGACGGGCGATCTGCTCTACAACGGCATCGCCCAGAACGCCTTCAAGGACGACACGGCGCTCGCCTGGCAGACCGACAGCTCGTATCAGCTGAACGATGTCCATACCCTGCGCGCCGGCTTCTACCTGCAGCATGACAGCGCGACGAGCGATACGACCTCGCAGGTGCTCCCCATCGATGAGACGGGCGCGCAGACCAGCGACGTTCCGCTCACCGTCATCGACAACGGCGAGCAGTCACAGGAGATCGAGAGCGCCTACTTGCAGGATGAATGGCGGGCGTTGCGCTCGGTGACGGTCAACTACGGCGTGCGGTTCGATCATTACAACGCCTATTCGAGCGGCAGCCAGGTCAGTCCGCGGGTGAACGCGGTCTGGCGGGCGCCCGGCGACACGACGGTGCACGTGGGTTATTCGCGCTACTTCACACCCCCGCCTTTCGAGTTGATCGGCAGCCAGACATTCACGCAGTTCGCCGGTACCACGGCGCTGCCGCCCGGCTCCAATACGGAGGACACGCCGCCGATCGCCGAGCGTGCGGACTACTACGACATCGGCGCCGAGCACAAGCTGCTGTCCAATTCACTGACGCTGGGCATCGACGCGTACGGGGAGACCTCGCAAAACCTGATCGACGAGGGCCAGTTCGGCGCCCCGATCATCCTCACGCCGTTCAACTACCGCTACGGCAGGATCGGCGGCATCGAGTTCACGGGCGATTATTCGATCCGCCACTTCTCCGCGTACGGCAATCTCGCCTTCCAGTCGGCCAAGGGCAAGGACGTGGAGTCCTCTCAGTTCAACTTCGACCAGGACGATCTCGAGTACATAGCCGACCACTACATCCACCTCGACCACGAGGAGCGGGTGTCCGCCTCGGGAGGCGTGGCGTACGAGTGGGGTCGGACCCGCGCCAGCGTCGACGCCATCTTCGGCACCGGCTTGCGCCAGGACCTCACCCTGCCCGACGGCTCCAGCATTCCGAACGGCGACCACACGCCCAGCTACACCCAGGTCAATCTCGGGCTGACTCATGCATTCGACATCGGCGATCCGGCGGGACCGCTGCAGCTGCGCTTCGATGTCATCAATCTCCTGGACAAGGTCTATCTGATCCGCAGCGGCAGCGGCATCGGCGTGTTCGCGCCGCAGTACGGTGCCCGGCGCGGCTTCTTCGGAGGGTTCACCGTGCCGTTCTGATAATCTGCGGGGATGAGCAACTCCCGGACCGCCGCCGGCGCGCGGCGCAGGCTATATCCGCCGATCAAGCCTCATCGTACCGGCTATTTGCGGGTCTCGGAGCTGCATGAGATCTATTTCGAGGAGTGCGGCAATGCCGCCGGCAAGCCCGCCGTGTTCCTGCACGGTGGGCCTGGCGGCGGCCTCGATCCCAAGATGCGCCGCTTCTTCGATCCGGCGCGCTACCGGATCGTGCTGCTGGATCAGCGCGGCTGCGGCAAGAGCCGCCCGTACGCCAGCCTCGTGGACAACACCACGTGGCATCTGGTCGCTGACATCGAGCGGGTGCGGGAGCACCTCGGCATCGAGCGTTGGCTCGTGTTCGGCGGCTCGTGGGGCTCGACACTCGCGCTGGCATATGCGCAGGCGCATCCGGACCGGGTGACGGAGATCGTCCTGCGCGGGATCTTCATGTTGCGCCATTGGGAGCTCGACTGGTTCTACCAGAACCCCGGAGGCGCCGCCGCGCTGTTCCCCGACCTGTGGGAGCACTACGTTGCGCCCATCCCGCCGGCCGAGCGGGGCGACATGATCGGCGCCTACTACGCGCGGCTGACCAGCGCGGACGCCGCGGTGCGCAAGCAAGCGGCGAAGGCCTGGTCCATGTGGGAGGCCGCCACCAGTCATCTGCGTGCGGCGCCCGACTACGTCGCCAAATTCGAGGAAGACAGCTATGCCGATGCGTTCGCGCGCATCGAGTGCCACTATTTCATCAATCACGGTTTTTTCCGTGCCGACGAGCAACTGCTCGAGGACGTGCCTCGTATCCGCCACATTCCCGCCGTCATCGTGCAGGGCCGCTATGACATCGTGTGCCCGGTGAAGAGCGCCTGGGACCTGCATCGCGCCTGGCCCGAGGCGGACCTGCGCATCGTGCCGGACGCCGGCCATTCCGCCTTCGAGCGCGGCAATACCCACGAGCTCATCACCGCAACCGAGCGGTTTGCGGCGGCGCCGGCTCGATGAGGAAACCGATCGCGCCATGCTCGCCATCCTGCAGCATCTGCGGCACACATCCGGAGACGACCGCTCGCGCCCGGATCCAGCCGGACTGACCCCGGGCCCAGCCGGCCGGGCCGGCGTCCGATCGCAGAGGCCGTCGGCGGCTCTCCTCGCGGTCTGTCTCATCTTCCTGGCGGTGGTTGGCATCGTCGACTACCTGACCGGGTTCAACCTGTCCTTCTCCGTCTTCTACCTGCTCGATATCGGCTTTGCCGCGTGGCTCATCGGCAGGGGTTTCGCCCTGGCGATCTCGGCCCTGAGCATCGTCATCTCGATCACGGGCGACTGGGCGGCAGGCGCGCATTATTCCACCATACTGATCCCGATCTGGAATGCGCTCCTCCAATGTGTCGTGTACGCGGTCGTCGTGTGGCTGCTGGGATCCCTGCGTGAGGCGCAAAGAGAGCTCGAGCGCAAAGTCGAGCAGCGCACCCGCGCGCTGACACGCGAAATGGGTGAGCGCGAGCGGCTCGAGAAGGAGATTCTCGAGATCAGTGAGCGCGAGCAGCGGCGCATCGGCCACGACCTGCACGATGGCTTGTGCCAACATCTGACCGCGACGGCAATGGCCGGTCAGGTGCTCGGCCAGAAGCTCGCTGCGCGATCGGCTCCCGAAGCGGCGGATGCGAGCGAGCTGGTCGGTCTCATCGAGGACGGCATCGCCATGACGCGCGACATGGCTCACGGCATCGCACCGCTCGAGATGGAGTCGGAGGGCCTGGTGACGGCGCTGCGCGCCCTGGCCGGCAACGTCAGCAAGATGTTCAAGATCGTTTGCGAGCTCGAATGCGAGTCGCCTCCGCCCATCGAGGATGTGGCCACGGCCACGCATCTATATCGGATTGCACAGGAAGCGGTGCAGAACGCGCTGCGCCACGGCAAGCCGCGGCAGATCGTGATGAGCCTGACCCAGCTGCGCGAGCGCGCGCAACTCAGCATCGAAGATGACGGTGCGGGGCTCCCGGAGGAGTGGCAGAGTGGCAGCGGTCTCGGAACCCGCATCATGGCGCACCGAGCGCTCATGATCGGCGGACAGTTGTCGATCGAGCCGTGCCCGACGGGGGGCACCCTTGTCACCTGCTCGTTCCGGCTATGAACCGTATCTTTCTGGTGGACGATCATCCGCTGGTGCGCGAGTGGCTGACGCACCTCATCGATCAGCAGCCTGACCTCACGGTATGCGGGGAGGCGGGCAGCGCCCGCGAGGCCCTCGCCGCCCTTGGCGCGGTGCCCGCGGACCTGGCGATCGTTGACCTGAGCCTGGACGATTCGGCAGGCCTCGAGCTCATCAAGAGCTTGCAGAGGCTCGTCCCCGCAGTGCCCGTCCTCGTTCTTTCGATGCACGATGAGTCGCTTTATGCCGAGCGCGTCTTTCGAGCCGGCGCGCGCGGTTACGTGAACAAGCGTGAGAGCGCACAGCACGTGGTCGACGCGGTGCGTCGTGTGCTCGATGGCAAACTGTACGTTAGCGAGAAGGCCGCCGAGATCCTGGCGGCTCAGACGGTGCGCGGCCGTACGCAGGGCCAGCCCGCCATCGAGCGGTTGAGCGATCGGGAGCTCGAGGTCTTCGAGAAGCTCGGGCAGGGCATCGGTACCCGTCAGATCGCAGAAGACTTCTGCGTCAGCATCAAGACGGTCCAGGCGTATTGCGCGCGGATCAAGGAAAAGCTCAATGTCGGCAGCGCGACGGAGCTGCTGAGGGAAGCGGTGCGCTGGCACGACTCGAAGCTCTCGGATTGACGCGGCCTCACGCCGGGAAGCGGGCGCGTCCACGCCGCGGTGTCGGGTCGCGCCTGACAAAAGTCCGCGGCTGCGCCGGGCAGACGGCCGCCGCGCAGGCTGCCACTTTGGCGGGCTATGAGACCTGTCGCTCGATCTGCGGGGGCACCGCAAGTCCCGTCTGTCGCCCTCGGCTGGCTGCTCGCCGGAATTGGGACGATGGCGGCGGTTGCCGGTTGCACCCGTACTTCCGGCGATATCGCCACCGCCCCTTCTCTCCCGGCTGCCCCTTCCGTACCCCCTGTCGCCGTGGAGCTGTCCGCGAGCCAGACGGACGAGCTGCGCATTGCGCCCGCGGGAACCTTCCGATTTCCCATCGAGAGGTCGGAGCTCGGCAGTGTCGCATTCGCCGAGGATCCGGCCATCGTCCAGGCGGAATCGACCCTGCTCGGCACGGCGGCGGCCCTGAAGCTCAACCGCAAGGAGCTGCGGCGCGCGCGTCTCCTCTATGACATGCAGGGAGTTTCGGCCCGTGAGGTCGAGCAGGCGACTTCGGACGCGCAGACCGCGGCGGCGGCGTTGGCTGCCGCGCGCTCTGCGCTGCGCGCCCTCGGCAAGAGCGACGCGCAGATCGACCGGCTGATTGCGACCGGCCGGATGGATGCGCCGCCTGTGGCAAGAGCCGGGACGCAGTGGGTCGAAGCGAGCGTCTTCGAGGCCGACGTGCCTCTCATTCACCCGGGCCAGCCGGTCCGGGTCGCCGTGACGGCCTATCCGGACGAGACGTTCACGGGCCGCGTCCATCACATCTATGCAACGGTCGATCCCAACCTCCATCGTCAGACCATTCGCTGCGAAGTCGCCGATCCGAAGCACGAGCTGCGGCCCGGCATGCTCGCAACCATCACCATCGAGCTGGGTCCGCCCACGGAGGCTCTCGCCATCCCCAGCGACGGTGTGGTGCGCGAGGGCGATGGGACGCTCACCGCGTGGGTCACGAGCGATCGGCGGCACTTCAGACAGCGCGTGATCGAGACGGGGCTGCGCGAAGATGGCGAGGTGCAAATCCTCCATGGCGTCCGGCCCGATGAGCTGGTGGTGACACGGGGCGCCATCTATCTCGACAACATGATCAACGCGGCACCGAGCGACTGAGCCTCAAAGGCTGGCGCCGATGCTGAAGAACATCATCTCGTTCTGCCTGAGCCGGCGCGCCATCGTCGTCTTTGGCCTGCTGCTGTTCGTGGCTGCGGGCGCCGTCGCATTCCGCGCTCTCGACATCGAGGCCTATCCGAACCCCTCTCCGGTCGTGCTCGAGATCACCGCGCAGTCGCCGGGCCTCTCGGCGCGGGAGATGGAGCGTTACTACACCATCCCCATCGAGAACGGCCTCTACACGGATCCTGGGATCAACGTCATCCGCTCGACCTCGTTCTACGGCCTTTCGTTCGTGCGAGTGGTCTTCAATTACGGAGTGGATTACCACACCGCGTACGCCCAAACGGTGATCGCCCTTCAGCAGAACGTGAATCTGCCTGGCGGCGTCACGGCCAACGTCCAGCAAAACAGCGGCACTGGCGAGATCATGCGCTACGAGGTGGTGGGTCCCCCGCACTTCGGGGTCACCAATCTGCGCACCGTGCAGGACTGGATCGTGCGGCGCCGTCTGCTGCAGGTGCACGGCATCGTCTCCGTCAACAGCTGGGGTGGCCCGACGAAGGAGTTCGAGGTCGACGTCGACCCGACGAAGCTGCGCGAGTACGGGCTCACCGTGCCGCAGGTCATCACCGCACTCGGCAATTCCAATGTCAACGTCGGCGCACGCGAGATCACGATCGGGCAGCAGTCGGTCAACATCCGCGGCGTCGGCCTGATCGACGACGGCGGCGATGAGAACATCGCCCAGGGCTACCGGGTGGCGGACATCGAGAATGTGGTCCTCAGCCAGCAAAACGGCGTCCCGGTGCTCATCAAGGACCTCGGTACCGTGAAGGTGGGCTTTCGACCGAGGCTCGGCATCGCCGGACGCGATCGCGACGATGACATCGTATTCGGCATCGTCGTGATGGGCCGGACTTTCCAGACCGGCCGCGTGCTGCCGCAGGTCGAGGCAGTCGTCCGGAAGATCAATCACGACGGCAGCCTGCCTCCGGGCGTGCGGGTCGTGCCGTTCTACGACCGCAGCGAGCTCGTCGGCCTCACCACGCACACGGTGATGCACAACCTGGTCTTCGGCTGCCTGCTCGTCTTCCTGATTCAGTGGGTGTTCCTCGGCGACCTGCGCAGCGCGCTCATCGTCGGCCTCACCATTCCCTTCGCGCTGCTGCTTGCGATCATGATCCTGGTCGTGCGGGGGGAGAGCGCGAACCTGCTCAGCCTCGGGGCGGTGGACTTCGGCATCATCGTCGACTCGGCGGTGATCGTGATGGAGAACATCTTCCGCAACCTGCAGCGGCCGCACCAGGAGCGCCAAACGCTGCTCGATCGGCTCGCTGCGGGCGCATGGGGCACTGACCCCACGCGAGCGGCCGATCACGCCACGCCGGTGCGCGGCTGGACAGATAGGCTGCGGCTCATCCTGATCAGTGTCATGCAGGTGGACCGCGCGGTGCTCTTCTCGGTCCTCATTATCGTTGCCGCCTTCGTGCCACTCTTCACGATGCAGGGCGTCGAGGGAGCGATATTCGGACCGATGGCGCGCACGTACGCATACGCGCTCGGCGGCGCTTTGATCGCGACGTTCACCGTAACGCCGGTCCTCGCCTCCCTACTTCTTCCTGCGCACGTCGAGGAGTCGGAGACGCTCATCGTACGCGGCCTGCATCAGGCGTATGACCGCGCCCTGCGCTTTGCGCTGGCACACCGGCCTTTCATCATCGGCGCCGGTATCGCATTTCTGGCAATCGCGGCGTTTTGCTGGACCCGGCTCGGGAGCGAGTTCCTGCCGCACCTCGATGAGGGGAATCTCTGGATTCGCGCGGAGCTGCCGATGACGATGTCGCTCGAGGATGGCACCGCGGCCACGCGTACTATGCGTATGATCCTGATGCAATATCCCGAGGTCGTGACGGTAGTCTCCCAACACGGCAGGCCCGATGACGGAAGCGATGCTTCGCCGTTCTCGAATGTCGAGCTCGACGTGCCGCTGAAACCCGCGCGCGAATGGCCGAGCGGCGTGACCAAGGAGGAGCTGATCGACCAGCTCCAGAGGAAGTTCCAGGCTGCGCTCCCGGGCGTGTCGTTCAACTTCTCGCAGTACATCCAGGACAACATCGAGGAGGCGATGTCGGGCGTGAAGGGCGAGAATTCCGTGAAGATCATCGGCCCGAGCCTCGGGACGCTCAGCGCGCTCGCCAACCAGCTACGGGACCAGATGGCGCAAGTGCGCGGCATCGCGGACCTCGGCATCTTTCCGGTGCTCGGGCAGCCGGACCTCGACATCACGGTCAACCGCACGCAGGCCGCTCGTTATGGGCTCAACACGGGCGATGTCAACACGGTGATCCAGGCGGCACTCGGCGGCGCGGTGGCGACCGAGGTCCTGGAGGGCGACCGGCAGTTCGACCTGGTGGTGCGCTATCCGCAGGGCGATCGCGATAGCATCGCCAAGATCCGCGATCTCGAGGTGCCCTACCAGGCCGGCAATGGAATGCTGGGATATGTGCCGCTGAAGGAGCTCGCTCGTATCCAGCTCACCACGGGGGCCGCCTGGATCTATCACGAGGGCGGGGAAAGATTCATCCCGGTGAAGTTCAGCGTCCGCGGCCGAGATCCTGGCGGCGCGGTGGCTGAAGCACAGGCCCGCATCGCGGGCCATGTGAAGCTCCCGCCCGGCTACCGCCTGGAGTGGTCGGGGGAGTACGGTGAGCTGCAGGCCGCGCAGCGGCGGCTCGAAGTGATCGTGCCGGTAAGCCTGGTGCTCATCCTGGGACTGCTCTACAGCCTGTTCAACTCGATCAGGGAGAGCGTGCTCTCGCTCACCGGCATCCCGTTCGCGATGGCCGGCGGGGTGCTCGGCCTCTATCTCACGGGCCGCGATTTCAGCATCTCCGCCGCCATCGGCTTCATCTCACTCTTCGGCGTGTCGGTGATGATCGGGATTCTGCTCCTCAACCGCTTCAACCGGGGCCGGCGGCGCGGTCTTGCGCCACCCGAGGCGATGTTCGAGGCGGCCTCGGGACTCATGCGGCCGCTCCTCATGATGAGCCTGGCGGCCGGGATCGGGCTCCTTCCCGCGGCGCTCTCGACCGGCATCGGAAGCGAGGTACAGCGACCGCTCGCCACGGTGGTCGTCGGCGGGATGCTCTTCGGAACCTTTCTGCTGCTCCTCGTCGTCCCGGTGTTGACGATGGTGCTCCTCGGGCGCCTTTCCGCGCCGGCGCAGAGGTCGTGACATGTTGACAGCCCGAAAAGCGCCGCCCCGCCTCGCCGCCTTGTCAGGCTTGCTGCTCACCTGCGGCTGCGTCGTCGGTCCACGGTACCACCGACCGGCATTGCCGCCGGTGCATGCGTACTCGCCCACGCCGTTGCCACCTTCCACCGCCTCCGCGCCCACAATTGCCGCGGGAGCAGCCCAGAGCTTCAGCACCGCGCAGACCATTTCGGCGCAATGGTGGACCCTGTTCCGTTCGCCGGCGCTCGACACGCTGATCAAACGCGCGCTCGCAGCCAATCCGACCATCGATGCGGCGGTCGCGGCGTTGAAGCAAGCCCAGGAGAACGTCTACGCCCAGCGGGGGTATTTCTACCCGACCGTGCAGGCGAGCTATCAGGCCGAGCGCACCAGGTTGTCGGGCAACACCGCGAGCTCGAGCGCCCCTGGCGTGCAGGGTAACGGCGAGAACATCGCTCCCTTGGGTCCAGCCGAGCCAGTCACCTACAATTTTCACACTGCCCAGGTGACGGTGGGATTCGTGCCCGATGTCTTTGGCGCGAACCGCCGGGAAGTGCAGTCGCTGCAGGAGCAGGCCAATGCGGCGCGGTATCAGCTGGAGGCCGCGTACGTGACATTGGCGTCCAACGTCGTCGCTGCGGCACTGCAGGAGGCTTCGCTGCGCGCGCAGATTGCGGCCGTGCAGACGATCATTCGATCCAACGTGCGCTCGCTTGACATCGTGCGCGGCCAGCTTCGGCTCGGATATGCGACGCGGCTCGATATCGCGCAGCAGGCATTGGCGCTCGCACAGGCACGCGCGCTCTTGCCGCCGCTCGAGCGCCAACTTGCGCAGACGCGCGATCTGATTCGGACACTGGCGGGGAACGCGCCGGATCACGACGTGCCGGAGACCTTCACGCTCGACGCGCTGCGTCTGCCGAAGCGACTGCCGCTCTCTCTGCCGTCCCGGCTCATCGAGCAGCGTCCGGATGTCCTGGCTGCGGAAGCGCAGGTGCGCTCAGCGAGCGCTCAAGTGGGCGTCGCCATTGCGAACCGATTGCCACAGTTCTCGCTGACCGCCGCGCTCGGCGGCCAGGCCAACAGGATCACGCAGATGTTCTGGGGCTCGGGCACCTTCTGGAGCGTGCTCGGCAGCGCCTCGCAGCCGCTGTTCGACGCGAGCACCCTGCGCCACCGACAAAGCGCCGCGGAGGAGGCGCTCGCGCAGGCGGCCGCGCAGTATCGCAGCACCGTGCTGTCGGCGTTTCAGAACGTTGCAGACACCTTGCATGCTCTCTACACGGACGCCGATGCACTGCAGTCGGCAGTGGCGGTCGAGCAAGCCGCTCGAGTCGCATTGCAGCTCAGCCAGGAGCAATTCCGCGTCGGTTACGCCAATGGACTTGCGGTGCTCACCGCCCAACAGGCTTACCAGCAGGCGGTGATCGCCCGGGTGCAGGCTCAGGCGGCGCGCCTCGGGGATACGGCGGCGTTGTTCCAGGCGCTCGGGGGAGGCTGGTGGAACCGACCCCGTCCGGTCGTTTCTCAGATCGGCCCCTGATACCGGCGCAGCCGGGATCGCCGCGGCCAGGTATACCGCGCACACGCGAACCCGATCCACAGGCCCGGGCTGGTCACGAAGGCGGCCACGAGCGCGGCAACGTGCACAAGCTCATCACCGCCACCGACCGATTCGCGGCCGCAGCCCGCTGATGCCTCAGGCCCGGGTGGCGGCAACGGCGATCTGCCCGACCGGCGGCTTCGCGGGCGCGACGGCCACGAGAGACACGCCGCGAACAGGATCAGGCTGCGGTGCTGCGCAGGATTCCGCGCCGCGACCAGCAGGAAAACGCCGAGCGTGACATACAGGCTGAGGAACATCGGACGATCTCGTCGGCGTGCTGCCAGTTGCGCAAGGATTCCTCCAGCGGATAGAGACCGGCCAGACATAGCAGGCCGGCCACGATCAGCACGAATCTCAGCATCCGCTCGCGCAGCATGGCGTCCTCCCGAGAGTCACTTCATCCGCCCTCGGACAGCGCATATCGACGCGTCGGCAACCTCACTCCGCGCAGCAGCAGCCAGAATCCGAGGATGATCTCGAAGGTGCCGATCGGAATGAAGCAGGTTGGCTCCACGATGTCCGCGAGGGCGGGAGACATGGTATAGACGAACGTGCTGGCTGCCGCCAGCACGGACCCGAGCAGGCCCCAGGCCGCCAGCACTCTCGGGATATAGCGTGACCGGTACCAGGCGATACAGAACGCGCCCGATCCCAGGCCGAAGAAGAGAAACCCGGTGTTATAGCCCGCGTTGTGCGCATCGACGGCCATGCGGATCATGGCCTGCAGTTGCGCCGCGGGAAAAGCCCGCAAATAGTCCGCGCCGCTGACGAGAGTGAGAATGTGGAAGGTGTCGAGAGCCATGACGGCCACGATCGCCGTCTCGATGAGACGCCATGCCAGCCCGAAAGTGGCCAGGCACCGGCTCGCCGGCCGGAGAATCAGGTACGTGCCGGCTATGATGACCACATCGAGCGCGAAGGTGAGCAGGTCGGCGGCGAGACCCAGGCGAAAGAGGTGTTGCGACGTGGCGATGTTCGCAAAGGTGTTCGCGGCGCTCTGGTAGTCGAAGAGCTTCGCGCGCACATGGAACTCGGCGAAGTAGGCCAGAGCGTTGGTGATCAGGTAAGCGCAGCCAACCGCTGCCGCGGCGTTGCGCTGCATTCGTTCGGTGGCGCCCATCAGATCGGCCCCTGATAGCGGCGCACACGGATCGCCGCGGCCAGGAACACCGCGCATATCGCCAGCCCGATCCACAGGCCCGGGCTGGTCACGAAAGCGGCCACGTTGGCCAGCGTCGGCGCCTGCATGGGCATGCCGCCGCGCGGCGGGAAGGGAACGGCCGACGAGCCGCCCTGCAGGCGCGACAGCAACATGTGGGCGAAGAGCGAGCTGTTGAAGACCAGCTTCTCGACGATGAGCACGGCGACGACCGGCAGGCTGGCCCAGAGGAAGACCGCGCGCCGGGCCCAGCCGGAGGCGAGCAGGATCCAGGCGTAGATCGGCGCATAGTAGAGGCCGTGAATGGTCAACAGGTGATAGAGCATCGCCGCCCACATGGGCAACAGGGACGACTGCGACCACAGCTGCGCGGCCGGGACACCTCTCGCGAGCAGTACCGCGCTGCCGGCCAGCAGCGTGATGCACTGTGTCACGACGATGATCGCAAAAATGATCAGCGGCAACAGGATGATCGGGAAGCATGCCTTGGCGACGACGGTGGTGACATCGGAGACCGGCAGCGACTTCCAGAAGAGAATGCTGCGGTCGGCGCGCTCGTTGTGCAGCGCGCCCAGACAGTAGATCACCGAGATGATCACGTACGTCAGCATCAGGACCATCGACACGAAATCCAGCGCCTCGCCAGGGGGACGCGCCGCGGGCAGCGGCAATCGCATTGCGCCGATCGTGAACGCCGCGAGGTACAGGGCCGCGACGATCAGCGGCACGAGATAGAGGAAGCGGTTCTCCCACAGCTCGCGCCGCACGGACCAGTACACGAGCCGCAACGGCGACTGCAACGCCGGTCCGATTGCGGGCGAGCCGCCCGCCTGTGAGCCGAGCGCGGGATCCGGTCTGTCGGTAGGGTCGACGGTTGCCACGTTCAACCGCTCGCTGCCTGTGGTTGCGTGCCCGGGCCGCCTATGACGGCGACGAATACGTCGGCGATTCCGGGCGTCCGTACATCACCCAACTGCTGCAGCCGTCCGCGGTCGGCGCGCTCGAACAGAAGGGTGCTGCGCCCGAAGACCTGGCGCTCGTGGATCGGCTTCAGCTCGCGCGCCGCCGCGAGGCGCTCCGGATGCACCGTCACTTCCGCATAGCGCGCCTCGAATTCCTCCATGCTGCAGGTGAGCACGACGCGTCCGTGGTGGATGAACATGAAGTCGGTGAGCACGTTCTGGATTTCCTCTACCTGGTGCGTGGTCACGACGATGGTGCGGCTGTGATCGAAATAGTCGTTCAGCAGCGCATCGTAGAATTGCTTGCGATAGAGGATGTCGAGGCCGAGAGTCGGCTCATCCAGCACCAACAGCCGCGCATCGATGGCCATGACCAGTGCCAGATGCAGCTGCGTCACCATGCCCTTGGAAAGCTCGCGCACCCGGCTGTTGCGCTGGATCGTCGTTTTGGCGAGGAAGCCCTCCGCTTTGACGCGATCGAAACGGGGATGCACGCCGGCCACGTACTCGATCGCCTGCGAGACGCGCAGCCATCGGGGGAGGACCGCGACGTCGGCGATGAAAGCCACCTCGCGCATCAGCCGGTCGCGTGTTGCCCACGGATCGCACCCGAGCACCCGCAGCTGTCCCTGGTAAGGAGTGAGGCCCAGGATCGCGTTGATCGCGGTGCTCTTGCCGGCGCCGTTCGGCCCGATGAGACCCAGGATGCGCCCCTGCTCGACCTTGAGATCGATGCCGTCGAGCGCGATGGTGGCTCCGAACCTCTTGCGCAGACCGTTGGCTTCAATCACGGACATGGGTCACCGCTTCCCCTTCGACGCAGGTGATCGATCCCCCGGCGGCCGCTCGCCGCCGGCACCATCCAGAAGGTCCTGCGCCTTGAGGCCGAGCCGCTGCAGGGTCGCGAGCACGCCCGGCCACTCCTCTTCGAGGAATCTGCGGCGCTCGTCCCGCAGCAGCTGTTGCCGCACGCCGGCCTTGATGAACATGCCGATACCTCTGCGCTTCTCGACGATCTGCTCGTCGGCCAATTGTTGATAGGCCTTGAGCACGGTGAGCGGGTTGACGCGATAATCGGCCGCCACGGTACGGACCGAGGGCAGCGGATCGCCCTCCCTGATCGCCGCGTCGAGGATCATGGCGACCACTCGATCCCGCAGCTGGCGGTAGATCGGCTGGCTGTCGTTCCATTCGTCGCTCACCCGTGTTCCGCCTCTTACGCCGTCACCATCGCCTGCTGCACCCGATGCAGATGGAAGTGCGCCCGGGTCGGGTGTGCCGGAAGAACCGCGGAGATCGCGAGGATTTCATGGGAGGCCAACCTCTCTGATTTACTGTTCTACATTACTATAACACCAGATCAGAGATTGTCAAGGCACCCCGCCCACGCCCCCGGCGCTCAGGGTGCGCGGCCCGTCGGCTTCTACCCGCGTTGCCGGGCTACCGGGAAGCTCCCGGCCGGCGGCCCCGCAGCAAGGCGTCCGGATGCTGGTCGAGGTAATCCGCCAGCTCGCGCACCGAGCGCGCCGCCTGACTGAGCTCATTCATCAGTTGCGGCAGGTCGGTGTTGGCGGGCGCATTCCCCCCCGCCCTGTCCTGAATCAGATCGAGCGTGCGCTGCGCGGAGTCCGAAGTGGCGCGCAATGACTTGAGCAGGTCGTTGAGGTTGGGTTGCGTCTGCACGGCCAGGCGATCGAGATGCGTCAGCACGCGATTGAGGGACGCCACGGCATCGTGAAGCTCCGGCCCCGCGGTGGCGCGGTTGAGGTTCTTCATGAGCTCGTTCAGATTGCGCAGCGTATCCGCGAACATCGACGGGGCGATCGGCGAGCCCATGGCGGCCTGTCGGTTGTCGAAGAGCTGGAAGGTGCTGCCCGCCGGACTGGGCACGCCATTTTCCGCTGCCGGCGGGTTATCGAAGGCGACGCCGCCCGCGAGCAACTGCTGCCAGGAATTCGCCCGCAGCTGCAGGCCTTGCGCCCCCAGCGTCATGGCGACGCCGCCGGCATTCCAGAAGCGCGTCCCGGGATGAACCAGCCGGTCGTTGGGTGAGCGAATGAATGCCGTCACCTCGACATCGTGCCCGTCGGCAGCCAGCGCAAACCTCGTCACCACACCGACATCGACACCGCGATAGGTCACGGGTGAGCCCCCCGTGAGGGAGCTCAAATCCGGCGTGCGCAGGATGAACGAGCTGCCGCGGGTTCCGGGAGGCACGATCGGCGCGCTCTGCAGGCCCATGAAGCTGCGCCGCGGCCGCCCGTACTTGCCGGGGTACATCTCGATGTAGGGACCGGAGACGATCGTCGACAGTCCCGAGATGCCACCGACGCCCACGTGCGGCGTGACGACGTAGAAGAGCGTGGAGTCGGTGAGAAACGGAGTTGCCTCCCGTGCCATCCGCGCCTTGATGATCACGTGGCTCATGTCGCGCGTCAGTCGCAGCGACGTCACGGTGCCGAGCACCGCGTTGAGGTGCTGGATCGTCGACTGACCGGCCTGCAGCCCCTGCGCCGCGCTGAACGTGATGGTGATTTCCGGTCCACGTTCCGCGACGGCCCGCCACGCCAGCCATATGACCACTCCCGCGGCCGCCAGGGGTACGATCCAGACCCATGCTACCCAGCGGCGCGGCCGCACACGTGCTACAGGCTCCTCCGGGTGGCCCGGGTCGTCAGGCATGAATCATTCCCCCTCGGGCGCGTCCCACATGAGCCGCGCGTCGAACGTTCGTGTTGCAAACATCGTCAGGATCACAACCGCGGCGAAAGCGGTGAGGCCGGCGCCGGCCCGTGCCTGGGCGATGGCGCCGAACTGCAGCAGCGCGACCAGCACCGAGGCGACGAACACATCGATGTTGGACCAGGAGCCGACGGTGTCGATGAATCGGAAGAAACGGGTGCGGGCGACCAGCCGCCGCGGCGAGCGCTGCAGGGTCGCGAGCAACATCCAGGTGAGGCCGCAGAGCTTCAGCAGCGGCACCACGATGCTCGCCAGGAATACGATCGCCGCCAGCGGCCAGAGCTGGTTGTGCATCAGCTCCAGCACCCCGGTGATGATGGTGTTGGACTGCTCGTGACCGAAGCTGACCAGCGTCAGTATTGGCAGCGCGTTGGCGGGGACGTAGAGCAGGAAGCCGGCCGCGACCAGCGCGGCGGTGATCCTGAACGCGTATGGCTTGCGGTGATACAGCGCGGCGCCACAGCGCGGGCAGGCACTGCCGGCCTGCGCATCCGTCACCAGCAGCTCGCATGCGGTACACGCGATCGCACGCCCGGGAACTCGCACATGCTTCCTGCGATCCCAGCGGCCGAAACGGCTGATGTGGCCCCGCCCGTGCGGCGTGGTGGACCGCAGCGGCAGCGCCTCCCACACGGTCCGCTCATCGAGTTGCGTCAGTGCGAGCAGCAGGGCCGCGGTGGCCGCCATGAGGCACCAGCCTCCGGGCAGTACGTCCACGCCGACCACGAGCCGCAGGCGGCTGTAAGCCACGAAGCAGCCGACGAGAAAGATCTCGAGCATCATCCAGGGACGCAGACGCATGATCCAGCGGAAGGTCCATCCCAGGTGCGCGCGCGCCCCAAGCCGCAGAGCCGCGAGCACCGCGACCAGGGCTGCCAGGTAGAGGTAGGGAAAGGCGAGGCAGAACGCCCCGACGATGACGGCCAGCGGCTCGAACCCCTCGTGCCACAGGCCGGAGATGCCGCTCGCGAGCCAGCAGGTCCGGGCCGCGCCATGCGAGGCGACGCTCAGCAGCGGCTCGATGGTCGCGGGGATCAGGATGAGGAGCGCGGTCAGCGCGAGCGCGAGCGGGGCATCCACCTTGCCGGTTGCCGGCCCCGCCAGCAGCCGGCCACAGCGGCCGCACTCCGCGCTGTGCCGGCGCCGCAGGGCCGGCAGCCGCTGCACCAGTCCGCAATCCGGGCATGCCACCCTTGCCTGACGCTCAGCAGTAGCCATGGTCCGGCCAAGCTAGCAAAGCGGGTGCCTCAGTGCGAGCGTTCACTCGCGGCAAAGGCCCGTCAGACGGCCCTCTGAGTCCGTGACTCCGTGCAGCCGCAGCCAGGTCCGGGCGTCTTGCGCATCCGTCTCGAACCACGTCCGCGTGCTTCCCAGCCGAAAGCTGTACCCCCAGGCGTCCATGTCCGCGAAGGCGCGGTCCCGGCCGATTCCCGGCAGCTCAGCGGCCAATAGCACCTGCAGATAACACACCGCGGACTCCTCAAGATCGTCGCCGCCGGCGTCCCGATCCAGTCCCGCCCGCCGCTCCGGAGTCATGCAGATGTAGTGGCTGGCCTCGTGCAGCACGGAGTGCACCGGGGTGTCGAGCCGCGCATACAGGCGGTCGCCCTTGAGTCCTGCCTCGGTCTCGCCCCAGTAGGAGCCGGGGATGACTTCGTCGGGAGCGACCAGGCCGAGCACCAGGCCATAACGATCGAGCAGCACCGCCACCGCCAGCCGATCGACCCCGCCGAGCAACTGCATGTCAGCCGCCCGGGATCCTCGACAGCCGGCGCATGACGATGTCGGCGAGATCCTGACCCATCGCCTGCTGCAGGATGGCCTCCTCGTGCTCCTTGGCGAGCAGGAGGCTCTCATCGAAGCTGTACGTGCGCATGGCCGATACCTGCTGTGGTGCCAGCAGCTCCCGGCCGCCGACGGTGACGGCGAAACGCACCGTATAGGTCACCTGGTACTCGGCCGGCCGATTCTGCGCCGTGACCGAGAGCACGCGCGGCGTCACGTTGTCGTACAGAATGTCGACGACGGCACTCGAATGGTCGGCCGAATCGACCGGATGCGCGCCGGAAATCAACATCTGCCGGCGCAGGCTCTGCACGAAATCGCTCTGCTGATCCGGAGCCTCGATGTAGGGCCGGCGGATCGGTTGCGGCAGCGGTACGCGCCCTTCGAGCCGGAAGCCGCAGCCGGAAAGCAGCAGAGCCGTCCCAATGAGCGCAGCGCCTGCAAGCCGTGGCTTGCGCTCAGGCATCCTGCCGCCCCCCGGCCGGTGCGCCCACCACCACGTTGGCGATCTGGCGGCCCGGCACGACGATCACCCGCTTGATGGCTGACGGGCCACCGACGAACTTCATGACATGCTCGTCGGCGAGCGCCGCCTCGCGGATGGCTGCCTCGTCGGCACCCGCCGGCACTCGGACGCGCCCGCGCAGCTTGCCGTTGACCTGCACCACGAACTCGACCGAATCCTGTGTCAACGCGGACTCGTCGACCTTGGGCCACGGCTCGTCCACCACCGCCCCCGGGTGCCCGAGCGCCTGCCAGAGCGCGTGAGCAACGTGGGGAATGATGGGCGAGAGTATCAGCGTGACGATCTCGAGTGCCTCATGGCGCACGGCGCGATCGAGGTCCGAGGAGCCGTCGAAGCGCCCTACCGTATTGAGAAGCTCCATGCTGGCGGCAATCGCGGTGTTGAAATTGCGGCGCCGACCGATGTCATCCGTCGCCTTCGCGAGGGCGTGGTGCGCCGCGCGGCGCAGCGCCCGTTGCCCATCATTGAGCGAACGGGTCTCGAGGCGCGGGGGCAGGCCGCGACTCACATGCTCGTGGACCGCATTCCACAGCCGACGAATGAACCGCGAGGCGCCCTGCACGCCCTCGTCGGACCATTCCAGGGTCTGCTCCGGCGGCGACGCGAACATGGTGAAGAGCCGCGCCGTATCCGCGCCGAAGCGCTTGCTCAGTCCCTCCGGATCGACGCCGTTGTTCTCCGACTTCGACATCTTGCCGAGTCCCTGGTATTCCACGCGTACGGTCTCGCCGCCCGGCAGCGTTGCCTCGAACACTTCCGCGCCGGATGCATCGCGCCGGGAGCGCACGTCGGCGGGGTTGAAATACCGCCGGCGCCCGTCCGCCTGGGTCTGCGAATAGACATGGTTGAGCACCATTCCCTGAGTCAGAAGGTTGGTGAACGGCTCATCGATCCGCAGGAGACCGAGGTCGCGCATCACCTTGGTCCAGAAGCGCGAGTACAGCAGGTGCAGGATGGCGTGCTCGATGCCGCCAATGTATTGATCGACGGGCAGCCAGTAGTCGGCGCGTCCGTCCACCATCGCAGCATCCTGGTCCGGACATGCGTACCGCATGTAGTACCAGGACGAATCGACGAAGGTGTCCATCGTGTCGGTTTCCCGCCGCGCGGGCCCCCCGCACGTCGGGCAGGTGCACTGATAGAAAGCCGCCGACTTGTTGAGCGGATTGCCGCTGCCGTCCGGCACCAGATCCTCCGGCAACACGACCGGCAGCTGATCGTCCGGCACCGGCACCTCGCCGCAGGTGCCGCAATGAATGAGCGGGATCGGGCAGCCCCAATACCGCTGCCGCGAGATGCCCCAGTCGCGCAACCGGTACTGCACCCGCTTCCTGCCGAGACCGCGCTTCTCGAGGCTCGCCGCGATCGCGTTCACCGCGTCCTGGAACTCCAGCCCGGAGAACTCTCCCGAGTTCACCGTGACCCCGTACTCGGTGTAATCGGCCATCCAGGGCTCGCGCACGTCCTCGTAGGCGCCGCTCTTCGAGCGCACGACCATCACGATGGGCAGCGAGTTCTTCAGTGCGAACTCGAAGTCGCGCTCATCGTGCGCCGGGACGCCCATCACCGCGCCTTCGCCATAACCCATGAGCACGTAGTTGGCGACCCATACCTCGATGGGCTTGCCCGTGAAGGGATGGAGCACGTGCAAGCCCGTAGCTCTGCCCTTCTTCTCCTGCGTCGCGACATCAGCCTCCATGACGCTGCCGCGCCGGCACTCCTCGATGAACGCCGCGAGCGCCGGGTTGGAAGCCGCCGCCGCGGAAGCCAGCGGATGCTCCGCCGCGATCGCCATGAAAGTAACGCCGAACAGCGTGTCGGCGCGCGTCGTGAACACCTTGAGCGCGCCTTCTGCCGACATCGCCGCGCTCGCATCGGGCGCGTAGGGGAAGGAGATCTCACAGCCCTCGCTGCGGCCGATCCAGTTCGACTGCATGAGGCGCACCCGCTCCGGCCAGCCCGGCAGCCGCTCGAGATCGCCGAGCAGCTCATCCGCATACTGCGTGATGTTGAGATAGTAGGTCGGGATCTCCCGCTTCTCGACCAGCGCGCCCGTGCGCCAGCCCCGCCCTTCGATCACCTGCTCATTGGCGAGCACCGTCTGATCCACCGGATCCCAGTTGACCACGCCGGTCTTGCGATAAGCGATCCCCCGCTCCAGCATGCGCAGGAAGAGCCACTGATTCCAGCGGTAATAGCTCGGATCACACGTGGCAACCTCACGGCTCCAGTCGATGCCGAACCCAAGCGACTTCAACTGTGCCCGCATGTGGTCGATGTTCTGCCGCGTCCATTTCGCAGGCGGCACTCCGTTGCTCATCGCCGCATTCTCCGCCGGCAACCCGAACGCATCCCACCCCATCGGCTGCAACACGTTCCGCCCCTGCATCCGCATGAAGCGCGCCAAAACGTCCCCGATCGTGTAATTGCGCACGTGCCCCATGTGCAGCCGCCCCGACGGATAAGGCAGCATCGACAAGCAGTAATACTTCTCCCGGCCCTGCTCTTCCTTCACCTCAAAGGAGCGGTTCTCCTCCCAATAAGCCTGCGCCGCCCTCTCGACAGCCGCCGGATCGTAATGCTCTTCCATCTCAAAAAACGCCTGATTTATGAGCTCTTAAAGCTCGTCAATTTACACGAACGAGCGGTGGCTCGGATGCAAATGGCATTTTCCGGGAGGCTCAAAAACAGGATGTTTTTGCGCCAGCCTCCAGGGACGGATCCACGGCGGTCCCGGAAAATGCCATTTGCAGCCGGGCCGCCGCGGCCGAATAAACTCTTACGTGGTTCTCTTAGGGAACGTTGACAGGCAAAAACAGCTGCGCCGACTCCCTCTGAATCAGCAGAGCAATGCTCTTGCTCCGCTTCGCCCTGGCCGCCGATTCCAGCTCCTCCACCGTGGAAATCCTCTTCCCGTCCACCCCCAGGATGATGTCCCCCGGCTCCACCCCTGCCACCTCGGCAGCCCCGGTAACCCCTTCCACGACGAGGCTGCCACTGGTGCGCGCCTGCGCCTTTTCCTGCGGCGCCAGCGGCCGTATCGTCAGCCCCAGCTGATTCGGCTTGCGCATGACCGGAGCCGGCCGTGCAGCGCCACCCGCCGCGGCCACCTGCGGCTCTTTCAGCTCCTCCACGCGCACCTTGACGGTCTGGTCCCTGCGATCGCGCCACAGCGTCAGCGTCGCCTGCGTCCCCGGGCGCATGTTCGAAATCCGGCTCGAGAGCTCGCCGAAGTGATCGATCGCATGTCCGTCGACCGCCACCACGACATCTCCCGCCCTGATGCCGGCCGCGGCCGCCGGACCCTTGCTCTCCACCGAGCTCACCAGCGCGCCGTGCGGACTGCTGAGCCCGAATGAGTCGGCGAGATCCGCCGTCACCTCCTGGATGGTGACACCGATCTTGCCGCGCACCACGTGCCCGACCTCGATGATCTGCCGCTCCACGTTCGCGGCGACATCGATCGGGATGGCGAACGAGACCCCCATGAAGCCGCCCGTGCGGCTGAAGATCTGCGAATTGATGCCGACCACCTCACCATCCAGGTTGAACAGCGGTCCGCCGGAGTTGCCCGGGTTCACCGCCACGTCGGTCTGGATGAAGGGTACGTAGTTCTCGGTAGGCAGCGAGCGGCCGATCGCGCTGACGATTCCCGCCGTCGCGCTGTTCTCGAAACCGAACGGCGAGCCGATCGCGAGCACCCACTGTCCGGGCCGCAGCTTCGCCGGATCGCCGAAACGCACGACCGGCAGTCCGGCCGCCGCGATCTTCAGGACGGCGATGTCGGTGCGCTCATCCGTGCCCACCACCTTCGCCTTGAACTCCCGCTGGTCGACCAGCCGCACGGTCACCTGGCTCGCGCCCTCCACTACGTGATCGTTGGTGAGGATGTAGCCGTCGGGGCTGACGATGAAGCCGGAGCCGGCGCCGCGCACTGGCTCCTCTTGGCGCTGCTGGTCGCCGCCCGGCGCGGGGATGCCGAAACGATGGAAGAAGTCGTTGAGTGGATCGTCGCCCGAGTCGCCGCCTTCCTGGGCTTTCTCGATCACTTCGATATTGACGACCGCGGGGCCGTATCGGGCGACCAGCGGCGAGAAATCAGGCAGCGACGGGGTCCCGCCGGAAGTGCACTGCAACGAGGAGGTGGCGGCCGCCGCGGGCCGCATCTGCACGCCCATCGCGCACGCGGCGAGCACGACGACAGTCCAGGACATCGGTGTCGCACTACGTCGCGCGAGCCTTGAAACATTCATGTCAGACTCCGGGGTGGGAGAGAAGTAGCACTCGCCGTGCCTGCGCGGCGACGCAACGCGCCGATCGACAACGCGCCGGCGAGGCCGAGAGTGGCGAGGCTCACGATCAACCAGTTCCCAACATGCGCGAAGGGCGTGAGCCCGGACATGGGCGTGACGGATGATCGCAGCACGTACTGCTGGAAGGGAGGCGCCGACGCGACGATCTCGCCGCGAGGTCCGAGGACAGCGGAGATGCCGTCGTTGGATGCGATGATCATGCCACGGCCCTCCTCGAGGGCGCGCATCCGGGCCATCTGAAACTGCTCATACCGTGCCGTGGAGTGTCCGAACCAAGCGTCGTTGGTGACGTTCACCAGCGCGTCCGCTTTCGGCAGCATGTGCAGCATATAGCTGCCGTAGCCCACCTCATAGCACACGGTCGGCCCGAGCTCGAGCCCGGCCACGGGCAGAGGCGACTGGTCCGTGCCGCCGCGGTCGAAGCTTTCATAGGGCAGCGTCATCAGGCGCAGCCAGTTGCGCACGAAATGCGGTACCGGAAAGAATTCCGCGAACGGCACCAGGTGGTCCTTGGCGTACCAGCTCGCCTGCTTGCCGAGCGCCAGGATCGAGTCGTAGTAGTGCTCGCCGTCGTCCGAGGCGCGCACCACGCCCATGACCAGGGAGGAGCCGCGCGCCTGTGCCTCGCGGTCGACCAGCTCGATGTAGGGCAGCAGGTTGTTGGCCAGGTCGGGCAGCGCCGCCTCCGGCCAGACGATGAGCCGCGTGCCGAGCGCCGACTCGGTCATCGTGCGATAGCGCGCGAGGATGGTGGGCGCCTCGCTGTCGAGCCACTTGTCCTCCTGCGGGATGTCGGCCTGAATCACCGCCACGGAGACCGGAGCGCCCGAGGGATGCGTCCAGCGCACGGGTAGCAGCGCGGCACCGATCGCCCAGGGCGCGACGAGCAGGACCGCCGCGATCACCCGCAGGCGCGCAGTTCCGCGCAGCAGCGCGATGAGCGCGCCCGCGCTGACGAGCAGGACCAGGCTGATCCCATAAACGCCCACGACCGGCGCCAGCCCCGCGAGCCAGGTATCGGTCTGCGAGTAACCGAGGGAAAGCCATGAGAAGCCCGACAGGAACCAGCCGCGCCACCACTCGACGACCAGCCACACCGCCGGCGTGCCCACCAGCCAGCGCCAGGCGCCGCTTCGCGGCAGCCAGCGCGCCACCGCGTAGCCGATCAGCGCGTTGTAGAGCCCCATGATGCTGAGGAGCCCGAGCATGATGGCGATGGTCAGCCAGACGGGCGCCTTGCCGAGCACATGGACGCTGACGTAGAGCCAGTAGGTCCCGGCGAGGAAGGTGCCGAAGCTGAAACAGAATCCGGTCGACGCTGCCTGCCGCGGCCATGCGTCCTCCCACAGCCACATCAGCGCCGCGGGGCAGAGGATCGCCAGCGGCCACCACTGCAGCGGCGCGAAGGCGCACGCGAGCAGCGCACCGGTGCCGAAAGCCACGATCCTGCGCGCCAGCGCGGCGTGGCCCGACAGGGCCGCCATCACCGGCCGCGCGGCGGCGAGGCGCGCCGGCGTCGCGGATCTGTCCCGCGGGGGAGCGGCGACTGCCGCAGGGCGAGTGGAGCTCATGCGTGGGACTCGCCCTGCTCCGGCCGCGCATGCCCGTCATGACCGTCGGGCGGCGTCACATCGCGCGGCGGAATGACGCGCAGCGCATCGATACGCCGCCTGTCGGCCCGGGTGATGCGAAACTCGAACCCGTCGATGGTGGTGGACTCGCCACGCCGCGGCAGCCTGCCGAACTGCTTCATGAGCAGGCCGGCCACGGTCTCGAAGCCCTCCTCCTCGGAGAGGCGGGCGCCGAAGTATTCGTTGAACTCCTCGATGCGGGTCACCCCGCGCACCAGGAAGAGGCGCTCGGCCTCCTTGCGGATGTTCTGATCGTCCTCGACGTCGAACTCATCGTCGATCTCACCGACGATCTGCTCGATCACGTCCTCGATGGTCACCAGCCCCGCAACACCCCCGTACTCGTCGACCACGATGGCCATGTGGTTGCGGCTGCCGCGAAACTCCTTCAGCAGCACGTTGAGGCGCTTCGACTCCGGAACGAAAACCGCCGGCCGCATGAACTCGCGGATGTCGAAGCGCTCGAGCGCCGTCGGGCTGACGAGGCGCAGCAGGTCCTTGGCGAGCAGGATGCCGACGATGTCGTCGCGATCCTGGTCCATCACCGGGAAGCGCGAATGCCCCGACTCGACCACGGTCGGCAGGATGCGAGCGGCCGGATCGTCGCGGCGCACGAATACCATCTGCGCGCGCGGCACCATGATGTCGCGCACGTGGAGGTCGGAGACTTCCAGCACGCCTTCGAGCATCTGCAGCGCGTCGGCATCGAGCAGGCCGCGCGTGCGGGCCTCCTTGAGGATCTCGAGCAGCTGCTGGCGATCCTGCGGCTCGGCGGCGAAGCTCTGCGTCAGCCGCTTGAGCCACTTGCCGGTGGTGTTGATGTCCTTGGGCATCTGAGTCAGACCCTATATGGGTTGGCGAAGCCGAGGCGGCGCAGCACTGCGATCTCGCGGCGCTCCATGCGTGTCGCGTCCGGCTCGCGCTCGTGGTCGTAGCCGATGAGGTGCAGTGCGCCGTGCACCACCAGATGCGCCCAGTGCGCTTTCAGCGGCTTGTTCTGCTCGCGCGCCTCCGAGCGCACCACCTGGGCGCAGATCACCAGGTCGCCGAGCGGCTTCCCTGCGCCCCGCGGGCCCGGGGAGGCGGGCAGCGGCGCCGGAGGAAATGACAGCACGTTGGTCGGCTTGTCCTTGCCGCGATAGCGGGCGTTGAGGCGCCGGCTTTCCGCGGATCCGACGACGCGCACACCCAGCTCGCTGCCGGCGGCGCGGCGGCCGAGCGCGGTGCCGGCCCATGTGGCGAAGTCACGCGGCCGCGGCGCCCAGGCTCGGACCCGGCGCTGCACGTCCACCTGCAGTTTCCTCCCCGTCCCGTTCACGGCTGCTTCTCCGTGCGCGATTCGTATGCCTGCACGATGCGTTGCACCAGCGGATGACGGACGACGTCCTGGGCATCGAAGAACGTGAATGCAACTCCCTCCACGCCGCGCAGCACGCCAATGACGTGACTCAGGCCCGACTGCCGGCCGGCCGGCAGGTCCGTCTGGGTGACATCGCCGGTGACCACGGCCTTGGAGCCGAAACCGATGCGCGTGAGGAACATCTTCATCTGCTCGACGGTGGTGTTCTGCGCCTCATCGAGGATGATGAACGAATCGTTGAGCGAGCGGCCGCGCATGAACGCCAGCGGCGCCACCTCGATCACGTTGCGCTCGATGAAGCGCGTCACCCGGTCGAAGCCCAACATCTCGTAGAGCGCGTCATACATCGGCCGCAGATACGGATCGACCTTCTGCGTGAGGTCGCCCGGGAGGAATCCCAGCCGCTCCCCGGCCTCCACCGCCGGCCGCACCAGGATGATGCGCCGGATGGTCTCCGCCTGCAGCGCTTCCACCGCGCACGCGACGGCAAGATAGGTCTTGCCCGTGCCCGCCGGCCCGATGCCGAACGTCAGGTCGCGACCCCGAATGTGGGCGAGGTACTCGCGCTGGTGATGGCCGCGGGCACGGATGCCGCCGCGCGGCACGCGGATGCCGCGATCCGCGGGGTCGACGTCCGCGGGCACCTGGCCCGCTTCGCGCTCGCGCAGCGCCAGATGCACGCGTTCCGGCGTGACTTCCTCGTCCTTGGCCAGCGCGAAGAGCTCCTGCAGGATCTCCTCGGCGCTGCCGGCGCGGGCGCCGAGCACCCGGAAGTTGTCGCCGCGCCGGCGGATCTGCACATCGAGCCGCGCCTCGAGCAGGCGCAGATTCTCATCGAGCGGGCCACAAAGGTTCGCCAGCCGCGCGTTATCCGACGGCTCGAGATCGAACTCGCGCTGCGCCTCGGGAGCAGTTACTGCCACAGGCGTCCGCGCAGGCTGTGCGACAAGGCTTCGGTCACGGTCACGCGCGCGAACCGGCCGATGATCTCCGCGGGCCCGGCAAAGTTGATCCAGCGGTTGTTCTCGCTTCTGCCGGCCAGCTCACGGCCGTCCTTCTTTGCCGGCCGCTCCACCAACACGCGCTGGGTGCTGCCGACCATGCTCTCGCTGATGACGCGCGCCTGGGCTTCGAGTTGCGCCTGCAGGCGCGCCAGCCTCTCATGCTTGACCTCGGACGGTGTCTCGTCGGGAAGCGAGGCGGCGGGAGTGCCGGGGCGGCGGCTGTACACGAAGCTGAAGGATTGATCGAATCCGACGTCACGCACGAGCGTGAGCGTTGCCTCGAAATCACGCTCGCTCTCGCCTGGGAATCCAACGATGAAGTCGGAGGAAATACAGATGCCGGGCCGCACGCTGCGCAGCTTGCGGACCTTCTCCTTGAATTCAAGGGCGGTATAGCCGCGCTTCATCAGCGCCAACACTCGGTCGGAGCCGCTCTGCACCGGCAGATGCAGATGGCTGGCGAGCTGTGGTACGTGCGCGAAGGCCTCGATCAGGCTGTCGTTGAGCTCCAGCGGATGCGAGGTCGTGAAGCGGATGCGCTCGATTCCCGGCACCGCGGCCACGTGATGGATGAGCGTGGCGAGATCGACGACCGCGCCGTCAGCCATGGGACCGGCGTAGGCATTGACGTTCTGGCCGAGGAGCGTGACCTCCTTGACGCCTTGCTCCGCCAGCTGCCGGACCTCGAGCAGTACGGACTCGAACGGCCGGCTGACCTCATCGCCACGGGTATACGGAACGATGCAGAAACTGCAGTACCGGCTGCAACCCTCCATGACCGAGACGAAGGCCGTCGCCCCTTCGGCACGCGGCTCCGGCAGGCGGTCGAACTTCTCGATCTCCGGGAAGCTGACATCGACGACCGAGCGGCCGGTGCGGCGCAGCTGCGCGATCATGTCGGGCAGTCGGTGCAGCGTCTGCGGGCCGAACACCAGGTCCACGAAGGGCGCGCGCTGCGTGATGCCCTCGCTTTCCTGGCTGGCGACGCAGCCGCCCACGCCGATCAGCACGTGCGGCCGCTGGACCTTGAGCTTGTGCCACTGCCCGAGCAGGGAGAACACTTTTTCCTGCGCCTTCTCGCGCACGGAGCAGGTGTTCATCAACAGCACATCGGCCTCGGCAGGGTCCTCCGTGCGCGCCAGACCGACGCCAGCCTCGAGCAGATCCCCCATGCGGGCGGAGTCGTACTCGTTCATCTGGCAGCCGAAGGTCTTGATGAAGTAGCGGCGGAGCATAGGCAGGGAGTCTGCCAATTCTACGGCCTCGGGCAGCGGCCCGCACGGGCGCCGGGCAGAACTGCGTTACGGCTGTAAAACAGCCGGTATTTCAATGAGTTGCGCGCGACCTTGCGGACGGACGAAGTCCCTCAAAACGGTATGTCGTCGTCAAAGTCTTCGCCACCGCCCGCGCCACCGCCACCGCCACCGCCGCTGCCGGCCGGACCGGTGTACTCCGGCATCGGCTCGCGCGGCATGCCGCCCGAGGCTCCGGCGCCCCCGCCCGATCCGCCCCCGCCGGCGCCGCCGCGGCCCCCCAGCATCTGCATCTCGTTGCCGACGATCTCGGTGCTGAAGCGCTCGTTGCCCTGCTTGTCCTGCCACTTGCGGGTGCGCAGGCTCCCCTCAATATAGACCTGCGAGCCCTTGCGCAGGTATTCGCCGGCGATCTCCGCCAGGCGCCCGAAGAGGGCGACGCGGTGCCACTCGGTGCGCTCCTGCTGCTCGCCGCTCTGCTTGTCGCGCCAGCTCTCGGTCGTGGCAATGCGAAGGTTCGCGACGCTGCTGCCCGATGGCATGGCGCGCGTCTCGGGATCCGCGCCCAAGTGGCCGATGAGGATGACTTTGTTGACTCCGCGCGCCATGAGTATGCCCTCTTGAATGAATCGCCATTGTAGTTGCCGATTAGCTGATGTCGACCCCATCACCCGGCACACGGATGTGCCCCGCCGCCGCAGGTGGCGGAGCCTCGGGCAAAAACCACGCTTTTTGTCCGAGGCCGCGCTGGGCGGGGCAGGATGCCCCCATCCAGCGCCTCATAGTAGACGGGTACGGGCCCTTCGCGAACCCGCAAAGGCTCCGCGAAGAGGCAATTATTCGGTCCAAAGGGCCGCGACGGGTACACTCGAAAGCTTGATTTTGCGGCCGATGCGCCGCCGGGACATATGCAAGAGATCCGGGTCCGCGGGGCACGCACCCACAATCTGAAGAGCGTCGACGTCGATCTGCCGCGCGAGCGGCTGATCGTGGTCACGGGCCTTTCCGGCTCCGGCAAGTCCTCGCTCGCCTTCGACACCCTGTACGCGGAAGGACAACGCCGCTACGTGGAATCGCTTTCCGCGTATGCGCGGCAGTTCCTGTCGATGATGGACAAGCCGGATGTCGACAGCATCGAGGGCCTCTCGCCCGCCATCGCGATAGAGCAGAAGGCGACCTCGCGCAATCCGCGCTCGACCGTCGGCACGGTGACCGAGATCTACGATTACCTGCGCCTGCTCTATGCGCGCGCCGGGACGCCACGCTGCCCCGATCATGGGATCGACCTGACCGCGCAGACGGTCAGTCAGATGGTCGACCAGGTGCTGAAGCTGCCTGAAGGCGCGGCCGCGGCACTGCTCGCGCCGATGGTGAGCGACCGCAAGGGCGAGCACGCGGAAATCCTCGACTCGCTGCGCGACCAGGGCTTCGTGCGGGTGCGGATCGACGGCCGCATCCATGACATGGACGGCCTGCCGCAGCTCGATCCGAAGCGCAAGCACACGGTCGAGGCCGTGGTCGATCGGCTGCGCCTGCGGCCCGACGCCCAGCAGCGCCTGGCGGAATCTTTCGAGACGGCGCTGCGGCTCTCGGGGGGGCTGGCCCGTCTGACCTTCCTGGATGATACGCAGCGCGAGGAACTCGTCTTCTCCAGCCGCCACGCCTGCCCGATCTGCGGCTACAGCGTGCCGCCGCTGGAGCCGAAGCTCTTCTCGTTCAACAACCCCGCGGGCGCCTGTCCGACGTGCGACGGCCTCGGCACGCAGCAGTTCTTCGACCCGCAGCGTGTGGTCACGCATCCCGACCTGTCGCTGGCGAGCGGCGCGGTGCGCGGCTGGGACCGCCGCAACGCGCACTACTTCCAACTCATCCAATCCCTGGCGCGCCACTACCGCTTCGATATCGAGGTGCCCTGGACCGAGCTGCCGGAGAAGGTGCGGCAGGTGTTGCTGTACGGCAGCGGCGAGCAAACGATCGAGTTCCGCTACAGCGAGGGCCCATCGGCAGGCAAGCGCCGCGCGACCGTGAAGCGTCATCCGTTCGAGGGCATCCTGCCGAACCTCGAGCGGCGTTACCGTGAGACTGAATCCGCCACTGTCCGTGAGGAGCTGGCAAAGTATCTCGGTGTGCGCACCTGTCCGGACTGTGGCGGGGCGCGCCTCAATCGGGCGGCGCGCTCCGTGTTCGTCGGCGAAAGGGCTCTCCCCGAGGTCACGCGCCTGAGTGTCGGCCACGCGCTGGAGCTCTATCGCGCACTCACGCTTCAGGGCTGGCGCGCCGAGGTGGCGGCCCCGATCATGAAGGAAGTCGTCCAGCGGCTGCGGTTCCTCGCCGACGTCGGGCTGCAATACCTGACGCTCGACCGCGGTGCGGATACGCTATCGGGCGGCGAGGCGCAACGCATTCGGCTCGCCAGCCAGGTGGGATCGGGCCTGACGGGCGTGATGTACATTCTCGATGAGCCGTCGATCGGCCTGCATCAGCGCGATAACGCGCGGCTCCTGGGGACGCTGAAGCGCCTGCGCGACCTCGGTAACACCGTCATCGTGGTGGAGCACGACGAGGAGGCGATCCGCGAGGCCGACCATGTGGTTGATCTGGGCCCGGGCGCCGGCGCGCACGGCGGCCACATCGTCGCCGAGGGAACTCCGCACGACATCACGGTCTCGGCGGCATCGCTCACCGGCCAGTATCTGAGCGGCAAGCGCGCCGTGGCGCTGCCGCGGCTGCGCACGCCGCGCGACCCCGCCAAGCAGATCCGGATAGTCGGCGCGTCAGGCAACAATCTGCGCAACGTGACCGCGGAGATTCCGCTGGGACTGCTCACCTGCATCACCGGCGTCTCCGGCTCCGGCAAATCGACTTTGATCATCGATACGCTTTTCGGCCACGCGACCGCGAAGGTCAACGGGCGGCTGGCCGCGCCCGAAGCCTCGCCATGCGAGCGCATCGAGGGCCTCGATGACATCGAGCACGTCATCGACATCGACCAGACGCCGATCAGCCGCACGCCCCGCTCCAATCCCGCGACCTACACCAACCTGTTCGGGCCGGTGCGCGAGCTCTTCGCTGCGGTTCCGGAAGCGCGGGCACGCGGCTACGACGCCGGCCGTTTCAGCTTCAACGTCAAGGGTGGACGGTGCGAGGCATGTCAGGGTGACGGAGTCATCAAGGTGGAGATGCACTTTCTCCCCGATGTCTACGTTGCCTGCGACGTATGCAAGGGTCAGCGCTACAATCGCGAGACGCTCGAGATCCGCTATCGCGGCAAGAACATCCACGAAGTCCTGGAGATGACCGTCGAGGAGGCGCTGCGGTTCTTCCAGAACGTGCCCGCGGTCGCCGGCAAGCTGCAGACACTGACCGATGTCGGCCTCTCGTACATCCATCTGGGCCAGAACGCGACCACTCTATCGGGCGGCGAGGCGCAGCGCGTCAAGCTGTCGCGCGAGCTCGCCCGTCAAACGCATGGCCGCACGCTGTACATTCTCGACGAGCCCACGACCGGCCTGCACTTCCACGACGTCGCCCAGCTTCTGGATGTACTGCATCGCCTGCGCGACCAGGGCAACACCATCGTCGTCATCGAGCACAACCTGGATGTCATCAAGAGCGCCGACTGGGTGATCGACCTCGGCCCGGAGGGCGGCGAAGGCGGGGGCGAGATCATCGCGACGGGCACACCGGAGCAGGTCGCGGCGAATCCGCGGTCGCATACCGGGGGCTACCTGCGGCCCTTGCTCGCTCAGCGGCACGGGAAGAGCGTCGCCGGCTCGGGCTGAGCGTCCGGGCATCGGCTTTCCGCGGACCCAACACAGATCGTGCTGGCGGTCTTACACGCCGCCGCCGGACTCGAACGTCTGCCGCACTTCGCCGTTCACGACGCGCTCGCGGTAATTGCCGCTCGTGTAGCTGGCGACCACGCGCCGCCAGAAGGCGACGGCGCTGGCGTTGCGCAGGTATTCGGTGATCTCCCAGCGGCCGGTGAAGCGACTGAAGATGAGCCGCACCGCGGTGGCGCCGATGCCGAGGCGGCGGCTGGCGCGGGTGATGAAGAATTCCGCCATGCGGTAGTCGACGCCCATGCGGGACGGCGTGCTGGGGGCGGCAGCGCGGTGCTGGCCGGCGGCCGCAGTGCCGCGCACCACCAGCGCGAAGCCAACGGGCTCGGACGACCGCAGGATAACGAGGGGAAAGGTGTTGGGGTCGGCGAACCACTGGAAGAGCTGGTCGGGCTCGCGGTGACCGACTTCGCCCAGGGCGGGGAAGGTGCCGGTGGCGCCCGGCGCCAGGTCGTCCAGATAGTCGCGGTAGACGCTCTGGATCCAGAGGCGGTCGCCTTCCGTGTTGCGCGCGTCGCGCACGCTAACCGTCATATCGGCATCCCGGAACCCTGAAGAAACACGGCCCGGCGGCTCGCTGGCGCGATCCGACCGGGCCGCGTGGAGCCAATGCCGGGAAGCTGCTCACAGCTTCCCGGGTCATGGGCGTCCTACTGCTGCGGCGGGCTGGCGGGTGCCGCGGGCGGCGTGCTCGACATCGAGCCCGAGGACGAATTGTCCGACGGAGCCGCGGCGGGCGGCGTGCTGGACATGGAGCCGGAGGACGAGTTGTCCGACGGAGCCGCGGCGGGCGGAGCGGCGGGGGCGCTGCTCTGCGAAGAAGCCGGCGGCGCGGCGGAAGGCTCGGTGCCTGAGGAATCGTTCTTCGCACACGCCGTCAGCAGCAGTGCCGCCGCAGCAAGCGCGCTAAGAGCAACTTTGGTGTTCATCGATCGGTACCCCGATGTTTTTTGAGAGAGCCAATACGGAAGAGAGCTTTTCTGAACGACGTTTTCTTATCGTTCCGCGAGTCCTTCACGGGTCGCGCCGCCGGATTTTATAGAGTCACCATGCGATTGGAAACAGCCTAGGCAAATTGATGTCGCCCCGGCACGACATTGACCTCCGGCCCCGATGACCCCTCACCCCGAGGGAGCCGTGCCCGGCTGGCAGGCTTACAATCGAGACCTTTCCCCGCCGGAGCACCCCAGATGGCCGACGTTGGTAGCCTTCCTCAGCACCGTGCCGAGCCCCTGGCCGAGCCGCGCTCGCTCGATGGCTTGTTCGCCGCGCACCTGGAGGCGGTCTGCCTGCGCACCGCCCGAGCGCTCGAGGCCTGCGGCTATTCCGCCCTCCTGGTCCATTCCGGGTCACTGCTGCCCGTCTTCCAGGACGATCGGACCTATCCCTTCGAGGTGCACGCCCCCTTCAAGGTGTGGGCCCCCCTCCTCGACGTCCCGGACTGCTTCCTGTACTTCGAGCCCGGTCGCCGACCGCTGCTGGTTTTTCATCAGCCGGAGGATTACTGGTACAAGCCCGCGGCGCTCCCCCAGGGCTACTGGACCCGGCATTTCGAGATTCGTCCCTGCCGCGACCGGGACGAGGCACGCCGGCTTCTGCCGGCCGGCCTGCGCACGACCGCGTTCCTGGGCGATCCGCTCCAGGAGCTCGCCTCCTGGGGCGTCGGCGACATCAATCCGCCCCACCTCATCCGCCATCTCGATTTCCCGCGGGCGGTGAAATCGCCCTATGAGCTCGCCTGCCTGCGCCAGGCGAGCCGTCTCGGCGCCCGCGGCCACCTCGCCGCCGCCAAGGCCTTCAGCGCCGGAGCGTCCGAGTTCGAGATCGAGCTCGCCTTCATCGCGGCCTGCGGCCAGCGCGAGCAGGACCTGCCCTACAACCCCATCATCGCCCTCAATGAGAGCGGTGCGGTCCTGCACTATCAGGTACTGGAGAAGTCGGCCCCCGCGGAGCGCCACTCGCTGCTCATCGACGCGGGTGCCGAGTTCGGCGGCTACGCCAGCGACATCACCCGGACATATTCACATCGAGACGCCGACTTCAGCGCCCTGATCGGCCGCATGGATGGCATGCAGCAGTCCCTCTGCGCCGGCGTCAAAGCCGGAGTCGACTGGCGCGAAGTGCACCTGCGGGCGCACCGCCTGATTGCCGACGTGCTGCGCGAAGCGGACATCATCACGTGCAGCGCCGAGGAAGCGGCAGCCACCGCTACCACCAGCGTGTTTCTGCCTCATGGCATCGGGCATCTGCTGGGCTTGGAGGTTCACGATGCAGGCGGCTTCATGCGCTCGCCCGACGGCGGCGACATCCCGCGCCCGGAGGGCCATCCCTTCCTCCGCCTGACCCGCGTACTGGAGGAGGGCTTCGCGGTCACCATGGAGCCGGGACTCTATTTCATTCCGCAGCTGCTCGCGGCCGCCCAGGCGGACGAACGCGCACGGCGCATCAACTGGCGCCGCGTCGACTCGCTGCGCAAGTTCGGCGGCATCCGCATCGAAGACGATCTCGCGGTGACCGCGACGGGCTGCGAGAATCTGACACGCGACGCCTTCCGGACCGCATCGACATCATAACCGCCGATGGCTTACTCTGCGGCGCTCTCCTCAGCGGTGGGCCGCGGATTGCATGAGCCTCGTACTTGCGATGTTGATCGACCGGTGGGTCGGCGAGCCGCCGCGGGCACTGCATCCGGTCGTGTGGATCGGATGTTATCTCGGATGGACGGGTAAGCATCTGCCCGACAGGCGCCCCGTCGCCGCATTCACTCTCGGCATGACAGCGTGGCTCGCGGGCGCCGCCCTGATCGTAGCCGCGTACGGCTTCGCGCGTGCAGTCCTAGGGGAGTGCCCCCGCTGGCTCGGCGTTCTCGCCACGGCCCTGCTGCTCAAGCCGCTCTTTGCGCTGCGCATGCTGCTCAGGGAGGTCGCTGGCGTCGAGCGCGCGCTCGGCGAGAACCTCGAGCGCGGCCGCGCGAGCCTCAGCAGAATAGTGAGCCGCGATGCGACGCGCCTCGATGTCGTGCAAGTGCGCGAGTCCGCGCTCGAATCCCTCGCGGAGAACCTGTCCGATTCGGTGGTGGCACCGCTCTTCTGGTTCGCGCTCCTGGGCCTGCCGGGCGCGGCGCTCTATCGATTCGCCAACACCGCGGATGCCATGTGGGGCTATCGCGACAAATGGGAATGGGCCGGCAAGTTCGCGGCCCGCGCCGACGATGTGTTGAATCTCATCCCCGCACGCATCACGGCGCTCGGGCTGTGGATGATCGGCCGCGGTCGGATCGGGATGTTGCGCCGCCTGCGGCGGGAAGCGGCGCGCACTGCCTCGCCGAATTCCGGCTGGCCCATGGCGGCGCTCGCGCTCGGCCTCGGCGTCAGGCTGCGCAAGCCGGGCGTCTACGCGCTCAACGAGCACGGTGCCGCGCCGACCGCTGCTGACATGGCCGAAGCGCTGCGCCGCTGCGAGCTGCTCGCGTGGATCGTTGCTCTGTTGCTCGCCCTGGCCAGCCACGCCCTTCCTGGAATCACTCATGACTGACCTTGCGCCCGTTCATGGCAGCACCGATTCTCTGCCGGATCCGCGGTACGACTTCTCCAGCAATGCCAACGCACTGGGGCCCTGCCCTTCGGCGCTGGCCGCCGTCCGCGCGGCGGATGTGAGTCGTTATCCCGATCCGCTCTATGCGCGACTGCGGGAGCGTCTCGCCACTTCGCACGGCGTCACGCCGGACCGCATCGTGGTGGGCGCCGGCGCGAGCGAGCTGATCCTGCGTCTGGTGCGTCATTTCGACAGGACCGTATTGCAGCTGGCGCCGACCTTCTCGGAGTACGCGCGCGGCGCAGCCGTCGTCCGCAGGAAGGTCGTATCCGCGTCCTCGCCTGAAGCGTTCCTGCGCGCCCAGAAGCGGCAACCCAGCCTCGCCTTCCTTTGCTGTCCGAACAACCCTACCGGCGATATCTGGCAGCCGGATCTCATCGCCGCCGCCGCCCGGCGGGGCCCCCTGGTCGTCGACCTTGCATACGCCTCTCTCTGCGGCAGCGCCCGCGCCGGCGATATCGAAGCCGCGGCGGCCGGCGCATGGCGGCTCTACTCGCCCAACAAAGCGCTCGGCCTCACGGGTGTCCGCGGCGCATACCTGATAGCGCCGCGCGCTGCACGCCGCGTCGTCGATGAGGCCCCGAGCTGGGTGATCGGGCGCGACGCCGTGGCCATGCTGGAAGCCTCCCTGGAGCCGGCGGCCCGCCAGTGGCTGGCGCAGGCGATTCCGCGGCTGTGGCGCTGGCGGACGGAGCTGGCCGGCGGATTGCGGCGGCTGCGGCTCGAGGTTCGCGAGAGTCCCGCGACGTTCCTGCTGGCCGCGGTGGGCGATGGCGGGCGTGTCAGCAAACGTCTGCGGGAATCGGGGATCCGCGTCCGCGATGCGCGCTCGTTCGGCCTTTCGCAGTGGATCAGACTGAGCGCCCAGCGCCCAGTGGCGCGCAAGGCCCTGCTGACGACGCTGGAGCAGTGCTTGTGAGCGGCACGGCGTCATGGAGCGACGGCCAAAGCAATCAGACATGCCGCCTCGATGACCTCGATCAGGGCGCCCGCACCGTCACCGGTGAACCCGCCGAGCCGGCGGACGAGACCGCTGCGCACGATCATGTATGCCAGCGCCGCGGCGCCCAATGCGATGGCTGCTGACATCCGGCAGGCCGCGAGCGCGCAGAGCGCAGTGAGTCCTGCGACGAAGATGCCCGCGCCACGCGATTGGTGAGCCGTCAGATCCTCGGCAATTCCTTGCGCCCGCACGTAAGGCGTTCGAGCGAAAAGCACCGGAATCGCGGCACGCGCCAGCAGCGGCGGCAGAATGCACCCGGCAGCCAGGCGCGGGTCGCGCCACGGCACGGCGTGCCACGACCCGGCGTGCAGGTGCGGCAGCAACGCGGCGAGGGCCGCAAACTTCAGCAGCAGCAGGCAATTCACCACCGCGAGCGCGACCGGCCCGCAGGTGGGATCCTTCATGATCCGCAGGGTCCGCTCCCGATCGCCGTGGCCGCCCACCCACGCATCCGCGGTATCCGCCAGGCCATCGATGTGCAGCGCGCCGGTAATCAACACCCACGCCGCGAGCACGATGGCGGCGGCAAGGAGTGCAGGCACCCGCGAGACGGCCAGAGCGACTCCCCAGAGAGTCGTTCCCAGAGCGAGCCCGACGATGGGATAGCAGGCCAGCGACAGGCCGATCTCCCGCGGGGCCGGTGGCGGCTCGATGCGCAGCGGCAGGCGAGTCAGGAACTGCAGCGCGACCCGCATGGCTCGCGGCCAGACGACGGTCCACTGCGCACGTGTCACGCCAGGCATGGCACCGGCGCAGCGGCAATGCGCCGCGCCGGCCGGGCTTGCCGGGTCCAGCGATTCATGCGAGCCGCTCGGAGACTCCAGCTTCGGCGAAGGTCGCCATGCCATTGTGCAGCTCGCACGCCAGCCGCAATACCGGCACGACCATCGCCGCGCCACTTCCCTCGCCGAGACGCATGCCGAGCTCCAGCAACGGTCGGGCCTCGAGCGCGGTGAGCAACGCAGCGTGTCCCGGCTCGCGCGAGCGATGCGA